>OOAK01001114.1_pt1 | contig 20130 bp, 20 predicted proteins | sample 1671811 | NCBI WGS metagenome assembly OOAK01 (sample SAMN06348195, study PRJEB24527) | human gut metagenome | biome: human gut; feature: ankylosing spondylitis patient; material: feces | host: Homo sapiens | place: China | collected 2015-10 | reverse complement strand
AAAAAACCGCATATAACGGAATTGATTTTATATTATTTTCAAATCCAAAATTTCTAGTAGAAAATCGTATTGCATATTTAGGTTTATATTCATTAATATACATATTTAAACTTACTGATTTAACATTATTTCCACTTTTAACTTCTATTGGAATTATTCCATCTTCTTGGCTATATAGCACAAAATCAATTTCAGCATTTCTTTTTGATGTCCAATAGTATAATGACTCTTCTTTTGAAGTTAGTTCTTCTGCAACATAATTTTCTGTAATAGCTCCTTTATAAATAAATGAATTATCTAATATTATATCTGGAAACCTAATCTCACTCATATTAGTTAGTATTCCAACATCACTTAAATATAATTTAAAAGTATTTTCATCTATATATACCTTTAATGGTATTTCTATTCTTTTTGTATTATAATCTATTAAAATCATTTTTGAAGCAACTAGCCAATCAATAGAACTTTCATATTTTCTTTTTCTTCCATTTTCTTCAATAAAATTATACTTAAAATTTTTATTTTCTTTAGCCAATTGACTAGGAATACTTTTATATACTTTTTCGATTTTTACAGTTTCGATACTGTTTTTAACATATTTTTGCATATCAGCAATGTACATATCTTTAATATCTGAAATAATATGTTCATCAAACTTTAATATATCTAATTCATTTTCGACAAAATTATTGACTGCTTCTGGCATTCCGCCAACACATAAATATTTCTTATATAGGGTAATTGCTTTTTCGTGTGCAAAATCAGGCATTGGTGACATATCATTATAACATTTTTTTATTTCATCCCTTAACATTTTATTTCCTGTAGCTATTAAAAATTCTTCAAAATTCATAGGATACATATATTCCATTCTTATTTTACCTACTGGAAATGAGCCTTTAAATCTATTTATTTTTACTCCAAGTAAACTTCCTGCACATATTATTTTATATGGCTTCTTAGACTCGTTAAAATATTTCAAAGATACAATAAAATTTTCACTAACTTGTATTTCATCAAAAAAGAATATTGTTTTTTCAATATCAATCTTTTTTCCTAAATACAATTCAATATTCCTTATAACTTTCTCATCATCGATTGACTCTTCAAAAATATTTCTAACCTCCATATTTTTTTCTAAATTAAAATATAGATATTGTTCAACATTTTCTTTAGAAAATTTTTGATGTAATTGTATAAGTTTTCCCAATCTGTCTTGCACCAACAACCATTAAAGGTTTCTTCATTCCTGATTTTTTCCAATCAAATAATTTTTTTTCAAATAATCTTTGCATATTTTTTATTCTCCTTCAAAAAAATATTATCATATTTTTTATAAATAGTCAATATTTTTGCCACTTTTTGCAGGCTAAATTTTGAAGAGTTTGCCACTTTTTGCAGGCTTAATTTTAGAATTTTTGCCACTTTTTGCAGGTTAAATTTTAGAAAGTTTGCCACTTTTTACAAATTTAATTATAAATTTTCACCTTCAAAATAATATATAATACTTTTGATATACTTTTTATTACAAATAATACTAATTCAATTTTTCTAATAGTTTTTCTATTGCACGTCCTCTATGTGATACTTTATTCTTCTCATCGGCCGTTGCCTCTCCAAAAGTTTTTTCTAGATCATCTGAATAAAAGATACAATCATAACCAAATTCTTTACTATCAAGCTCTTCTCTAGTAATTTTACCGAATGTTTTTCCTTCAAATGATAAATATGTATCATCTGGATAATACATTACTATATTACATACAAAATATGCACTTCTATTCTCTTTATTTTCCAAAGCATCTAGTAATTTTTTTCTATTTAACTGACTATTTGAATGATCTCCCGAATATCTTGCACTATATACTCCAGGTTCACCATTTAAAGCATTTACACATAAACCACTATCATCTGCAATTACTATGTATTCTAAATTTCTTTCTTTTAAATAATTACTTACAGTTTTTGCTTTTATTAAAGAATTTTCTAGAAATGTTTTTCCAGTTTCCTCTATTTCTTCATTAAATCCAATATCTTTAAGAGATAAAACTTTCTTGTTATTTAAAATTTCTCTAAATTCTTTTAATTTATTATTGTTACTTGAAGCAAGTACAATACATTTTTCATTATCTTCTTTAGTTTCATCATCAATCCACTTTAAATACTCAGAATAACCATCCTTAATCTCATACATAATTATCTGAGGTGTTTCGTAACTGTGATATTTTAATATTTCACTTTCAATTTCTTTATATAATGATGTCTTTGATTTCATTTGCAATAAAAATTCTTCTTCATGTTCTATCTTGCCTTTCCAATGATATGAACTTGTTATACTACTAATTTGTGAACAACTAACAAGTCTTTTTTTTAGTAAAATTTCAGATATTTTATTTGCCTCTTCTTTATTTTCAAAAGTTGTTGTAATTAAACAATATTTACTACTATTCATTATTTTTCTCCCCCTTTTTATTATAATCATCCATAAAATGATATGTTTTTCCATCTTTTACATAAGAAATAATTGTATTTAAGTTAACATTTTTAGTACTGTTATATATATTCATATCAACTTTATCGTACACTTTTCTAAGCTGTTTTATTAATTTTTTCATTTCTTCTCTTTTGGAGCCACCGCCACCATTATCACACATCGTACAGTGCTCCGTAAATCTACAAGCACATTGTAAAAAATGTAGATCATTTTCTTCTTTCCATTTTATAATATCAGCCTCTTTAACATAATACAAAGGACGTATAAGCTGCATACCTTCATGATATGTGCTATGAAGTTTTGGCATCATTGTCTGCATTTGTGCGCCATATAGCATTCCAATAAGTATTGTTTCTATAACATCGTCAAAGTGATGGCCTAGTGCAATTTTATTACATCCAAGTTCTTTTGCTTTTTGGTATAAATATCCCCTTCTCATTCTTGCACAAATATAACATGGATGGTCATCAATTTTTTCTACTACCTCAAATATATTACTATCGAACATTGTTATTGGAATATTTAAAAGCTTGGCATTATTTATTATCTTTTGTCTATTTATTTTGTTATAACCTGGATCCATAACAAGAAATACAAGTTCAAAATTTACCTTTTTATGTTTTTTTAATTCTTGCATGCACTTTGCAAGTAACATTGAGTCTTTTCCACCAGAAATACATACGGCAATTTTATCTCCTTCATTTACCATATCAAATTCTTTTACACCTTTTATAAATTGTAACCAAATCTTTTTTCTATAAGTAGTTGTTATGCCTCTTTCTATTTCTTCATATCTTTGCATTTTGGTCCTCCTTGAAAATAATTATAGTATCCATCAAATATTTCTAAAAATTTACCTATTTGTTCTTCTTTTATTAAATGAGATAAACTAATTCTCCAAGATAAAATTGCTCTTTTTTTTATCAAGTGTCGTAGCCATCACAATTCTTGATAGAGTAATTGTTACAGTACAAGCTGACTTTATTGAAATACATACACCGTATTCTTCCAATTTTTCTTTAAATTCTAGCTTTTACACCTATAATGCTTAAATTTAATATATATGGATTTTCTTCTGATAATGTATTAATTTTTACATCTTGATACTTTAATAGATTTTCTCTTAATTTTCTATTTATTTTTTTACATACTCGTACCTTTTAGAAAAGTTTGTAAAAGCAAGTTCTAAAGCTTTATTTAAAGCAGCTACTTGTCCTACTATTGGAGTACCACTTCTATATATTGTGGTACTTGAACCTCCATTTATTAATGGCTCTAATACAACATCTTCTTTTTTACAATTCTACCTAATTTATGTGTAGAATTTGAATTTGCATAATATTTTAAAGTTGTATTATTAAACACATCTAAAACTTCTTTATCTACTGGTGTATTTGCAGCATAGTCTAAATATATATATTCGTCATTCATAGTTTTTTCTTTATATTTTTTGAAATAAAATCTACCTTTCCAACAAAATTACCTCTCTATCTTCAACTGGTAGTAAAGAAAAGTCAACTTTCCTTTCATCAAATAATCTAGATAATTTTACTAACCTGTTGTGAGTAAAATTATCATTTAACACTACTGCCACCTCACTATCTTTATAATAATAATCTTCATCTAAATAATATGGATCAAATATATATGCAAAATTTTCATCTATTTTAGTTATTATTACATAATGTTCCCCTTGTTGCCATACTCTTGCAATTGCAACTCCGCCTCTTTCAATTACACTTTTCATGTTTATTAAATCCACTTTATCATTGCATAGAATATGTGTTTTTATATTAATTTTTTCATTAGTATTAGCATACCTTACGAAAAATCTAGCCAATCTTTCTGCATGATGTCTTGAAGTTCCACCTTTTCCAATAATTCCTTCTTTATCCTACACATCCAAAGTACATTTATAAATCGCTTTAATAAATTCAATAGGTATATCTTCTCTATCATATAAATAAAGAAGTGCATTTATAAAGGATGTAGTTCCACAATCATATTCTGTACATTGAAATCTTAATGGTATTTTCATATTTTGCTCTCCCTATTTTCTATATAATCTTCAACTAATTTTATTCTTAATTTATCTTTTTCCCTTTTACTTTGTTTTAAAAATTTAAGATAATCATGTATATTTTGAACATAATAATCTCCTACTTTTTCAGGATAATATTCAAGCTTTTCCTTATCACCGTCACACACACATTCAATCCTATCATTTACTTTATACCAATCTTTTCCCTTTGGCTCTAGGGAATAGTTGTTTTTTAATTCATCTAATCCTTTATTTGTTACTGCAATATCTAAATCTCCGGCATCTGGATATATTCCTCTTAATACTAAAGCACCAGATGATAATACCCAAAATTCCTCCTTATCAATTTTTAATGTCTTTATTAATTCTAAAAGCTCATCCTTTTTCATTCTCTTCATAACTTTTTTCTCCTAATTCTTTACACCAAATTATTATTTTTAAAAGATAAAGGAGGAAAAGTCCTCCTTTATTAATAAATTACACGTTTCAATTATTATTATTTTATTTATTTATTTAAAAACATCCACAAAGGCTTTTTATATGCACATGTAACCGAAATTTTATCCATATCATTCTTACAATTTGCACATTTTTTGCAACATATTAATTTATCTGTTGCATATAGTTCAGGACACATAGAATAATTTTTTATTGGTTTACACCAATATTTTCCAACCCAAATTATTTTACCACAAGAAATGCATTTTCTTGGCCGAAAACAAAAGACCTTTTTTATCTCACTTTCATTCTGCTTCATTAATTTTTCCTCCTTATCAATTGACGTTAAATATTGTCTAAATTTATTAAAAGTATTATACACTAAATTTTACAATATTTCAATAATGTAGATGTAATCTACATGAATATTAGATGGATTTTTGTTACTATTCAGACTAGAACCTAAAATTTTAGTAACAGTATTATGTATTTGTGGATAACTAATAGAAACAAAATATTTAAAATTAATAAATATCGTGCTTAAAACAAAGAAAAAAGGTTAAATGTGAATAACATAATTCATATTTAATCTTTTTTGCATATTAACTATTTTTTTAAAGAAAATTAATGAGTATCTTTTTAATATATTTGATAATGAAGCAGTTACAATACAGTAATTAATTCATTATTTACTAATTATTATTCTTCTGCTTTAAATAGTATCAAAAAATATATCAATTTATATAAAAACTTATCTAACATATTATTTCTATATTCCCTGCAATTACACTATTATTTTCTAACAAAACTCCATAGACAAAAATTGTTTTATCTATTTTTAATTTTGAATATATTCTATCTATCATATTTTCCATACATATCAGCTTAAGTGTTACTTTTTCATCTATACATATTATATCAAAACTCATTTTAAATTTGTTATAATAATCAATCTTTACTTTTGATATATTTTTAATTTCTAATATTCCATAAAAATTATTCATTATTCCTCCTAAAAAAATGCACTCACTTTCAAATTATATAATTTTACTAGTAAGTGCATTTTTAAATATATTTACCATACTGGATGGACAAAGTTCCTTTAATACTAATACTTAATTTATATATTCCTTAAAATATATACTCTTTTATGTATTAGAGCCTAAGGCGAAACCCTATATTGTCATTCGTGTTAGAGGCACCTGATTTTACAAAAACAATACATTTTTTATTTTCAGCTTTTACTTTATTAAATTCTTCTAATAGTTTCAAAAAAAGAAACCCTCCTTCAAATATCGATTAGTAAAAATTACTAACCGAGCCGTTAGGGAGAGTTAACCAGGCGGTTAGGGAAAGAACACCACAAAGACTATACAAAAAATGCTTCGCTTTTTTTACATAGCCTTTACGGCTCACATATTTGCAAAGCAAATATGTGTCTTCTCCCTAACCTTATACCTGTTCTATATATTTACACAATTTCTTAATTATTTTTCTCTAAAATTCATAGTATATACAAACTCCATTTTTGTATATACAAAAAGTCTAATACACCAGACAGTGTTCTGTGCTACTTGATATAAAGCCTAGGGCGAAATCCTACATCGTCATACGCAAGAGAGCCATGAATGAAGCCACGATAAGAAACAAGATTGACACTACCGTCACCATCGTAGCTACCGCCACGAACAATGAAATCAGAATAGATAGCCTCGCTCGTCCATTCCCATACATTTCCTGCTAAATCATAAATATTTTTAGTCTTCCAATTTTCACTAAATCCCGCTGTTCTTTTTGTTCCACTATTTTCTTTAGCTGGTGCCAATGAATTGCCATAATTGCCATAATATCTACTATCCGTTAAACTTGCTAATTTATTTATACTACTTAAACTATCTTTTATCCAGTTACATGTTGTATCCCATGCTGTTCCTGTTATTAATCCTGTTTGTACATATTCATTATTTATCATACTTTCAGCACTTGCTTTTGAATTTGTATAATTTATATTTGACCAAACTATTGCACCTTTTTTACTTACTGGAATTCCTGTTTTATTGCTTGGGGATGTATCTCCTTCTGGTATTCCTGCTTCATATCTTCCTATATAAAAGCCTCCATATTTTTTTACATCTGCTGTTTCATCTGTTATACCATTTGGTAATGTATCATCACCTGTTGGTTTACTACCACCTCTGAAACTTGTATCTTTTACATATGCATTCTCAGTTGCTGGTACCCATACAAATTCATTACCATTGCTATCTTGTATTACAAGTCCAGTATCTTTTGTTCCTTCTTTATATGTAAATCCTTTTGGAATTGGTACTCCTTCTACTTCTTCTGCTATTTTTTCTTTCCATTCATTTCTAACACTTGCACTTCTTTTAGTCGATCCATCCGTTACTTCTGAAAACCATTTATACTCTGTGTTATTTTCAGTTTCTCCATTCCATGCTAATTTTCCTTTTATTATTGATACCTTATCTTTATACTTCCTAGTACTTGGTAACTCTGTTACCATACTATCTCCTGATAGATTAATACTTGATTTATCAAAACTTATTGGATCATCTGTATATTTTTTTGATAAATACATAGACAATTCATCTTGTATAGCTGTTACATCTTCCTTAAATGTTGCTTCTTTTGCACTACTTACTGGATTATTTTTTGTTATTGTAAGTATTACTGCTGCTGCAAGTATTATTATCACTATTATAGTTACAATTAACACAATTAAAGATATACCCCTTTTATGAGTTAGTTTTGTAAAATTTTTATTTACATCTGTTTTTTCCTTTAATTTCATATATTTTTCCTCTCTTTCTTTTGTATAACATATTTATATCTTATAGCCATGTTCAGTATACACTAAAAAAATGCAATACTACATAACTATTTTTATTAAATATTTGTTACTATTCAGACTAGGAGAATAATAATTAACATATAACGAAGCAATGTTCCTAAATATTGTGATAATATACTTGTTTTTTCTAAATCACTTTTGCACTTTGTATTTGTAGCATATAATAATGTATATTCATCTGTACTGTAATTTCTTACAGATATATTTCTATTGTTACGTCTAGACGAAGTAGCACCAGTATACATTTTAAAGAATACAAATTATTTTTTTGTTACAGAAAATGTCTAATATGCAAAAAATTAAATACGAATTAAGTTATCCACAAATACATAATACTGTTACTAAAATTTTAGGTTCTAGTCTGAATAGTAACAAAAAATAGAACCCCCATAAACCTAGAATCTCTATTTTTAAATTTACACTATTTATAATAATACTTTAGGACATTAAACAACAGGTTAATTTTTTTCAGTCGGCATCTCTGGTAAGCTAATACCTTGTGTAAGATATTTTTGTATTGCAGTTTCATCCATTACATCTAATTTTCCGTCTTTATGTGCATCCATAGCATTTTTTTTCCTATCTGTAAGTTGAAAATTGATCATATTAGCTACATATTGTTCTACAAAGGTCTCATCTTCTTTTGTAATATATCCATCTCCATCCGCATCGCCAACTTGACTATATGGGCACTGTATTCCAACACTTTTTGCCCATGCTTCCTCTGTATCATCATGATACTTTTCATAATCAGCTTTTGAATCATCACCTATATATAATAATTTTCCTTTTTTTATAAGAAGCTTATTTGCATATTCTTCTGTAATATCTGGTATATATATTCTTAAATTTCCATAGTCTCCTGAATCAACATTTATATCATATTCTGATTTATCAGCATTTTTTATAAGAATATCATTTATATTATCTTCTAATTCATCTCTAAAAGAGCTTAAATCAGATTTAAATTTTGCCTCCTTAGCACTTTTAATAGGATTAGTTTTGTTAATAGAAACAATTATTACAGAAGCTAATATAATAACAACAATAATTGTTATTATAAGCACGATCAAGGAAATTCCTTTTTTATTTTTTTTCATATACCTTCCTCCTTCATTTGTTTAGTTAATTTTATAATAAAACGAAATTTTTTTCAATACCTATTTGTACATTTGCATTTTATTTCATCTGTTCTTTTATTTTTTCTTAGTTTAGTAACTACATCTTTTAAAACATTGTAAATTACCTTTACATCTTCACTAGTATTTTCTTCACCAAGAGTAAAACGTATGGAACTAGTTGCAATAGTATCTTTTCTTCCTATAGCTGTTAAAACATGAGATGGAGCAAGAATACCAGCTGTGCATGCACTTCCTGAAGATGCACATATTCCATTCATATCTAACATTAAAACTAAAGATTCTGAATCAATACCATCTATACAAAAATTAACATTTGAACATAGTCTTTCTTTTCTATCACCATTTAAAATAACTCCTTCTATTCCATTTTCGATATAATCTATTAATTCATCTCTTAATATTTTTATTTTATTACTATGTTCTATAACATTTGAATTTGCAATTTCAATTGCCTTTCCAAGTCCAACAATTCCTGGAACATTTTCAGTTCCAGCTCTTTTTGAACATTCTTGATGCCCACCATTTATAACTGGTTCAAATTTTACGAAACTACTTATATATGCAGCCCCCACTCCTTTTGGCCCATAAAACTTATGTGCAGATAAAGAAAGAGCATCTATATTTAATTTTTTTACATCTATATCTATATTTCCAACTGCTTGAACTGCATCAGTGTGAAATATAATACCTATATCTTTTGCAATTTTTCCTATTTCATGTATTGGTTCAATTGTTCCTATTTCATTATTTGCAAACATTACACTAATAAGAATGGTATCACTTCTTATATTTCTTTTCAATTCATCAAGATTTATAAATCCTTTATCATCTACATCTAAATATGTGACTTCAAAACCTTCTTCTTCAAGTTCCCTACACGTATTTAGAACTGCTAAATGCTCAATTTTAGTTGTAATAATATGTTTTCCCTTTGTTTTATTAGCTCTTGCTATTCCTTTTATTATCATATTATCACTTTCGCTTCCACCAGCAGTAAAATATATTTCATTACTTTCTGCCCCTATAGCTTTTGCAACTTTTATTCTTGCTTTTTCAACTGCCTCTTTAGAAACTCTCCCAATAGAGTACGCTGAGGAAGGATTTCCATAATTAAGTGTAAAATACGGCAACATTTCTTTTATTACTTCATCCTTAACATATGTAGTTGCACTATGATCAGCATATATTATTTTTCCCATAAAAAAACATCCTCTCTAAAATACATATTATATATTATGTATTTTTAAAAAGTATGTTTTTAAGCTAAAACTATTTTTAAATGTTTATTTCAAGTCCATCATTTCCTACTATCAAATTTGGAATATTCAATTTGATTATTTCACATTTAGCATCAAAATACATATGTGATGTTATTATTTTTTTATCAACATATTTTGATGATAATTGTATTATATTATCACATCCCATATGAGCATTATCATCACCTACTAATTTTGAAGTATCACAAAAAATGGCATCACTATTTTTTATAATTTTTTCAACTCCATCGCACAGACAGCTATCTCCCGTAAAGCCAATTTCTTTATTATCATTATCTTCAATAACAAAACCATAAGCCTCTGCTGTGTGTTTTACTTTATAACTTCTAATTACATATCCATCGACTTTATCAAACTTATGGTTATTTTCTTTTACACCAATTATTTTTATATTTAATTTATCGCAAAACTCTTCATAACTTCTAAAATTTGATAAATTAAGTATGTCTTTTACTTTGCCCCTTTCACTATCATTACAAACAATATATAACGGTTTTGATTTTTTTCCATCTCTTTTATTAAACAAGCTTAAAAGTACAAATGGTAAATCAAAAAAATGATCAGCATGAAAATGAGTAATTAAAATACACTCAAGCTTTGAAATATCTATTTCTTGCCTTAATATTCCCTTTAAAGTTCCATTTGGAATGTCTATTAATATTTTATTATCTATCAAATAACAAGCACTGTTATCTTTACTAAATATAGCACCTGCCCCTATCATTTTTACATTCATGTAATCACCCTATAATTATTTTACTATAAAGCATATTTTTTGTAAAGAAAAAACCTAGAAGAAAATTACATCTTCCAGGTTTTGGATTACAGCATCACTTTACTTAACTTTGGTGACATAGGTACTATTTTTATCTTCTTATCTATATACTCTGATACAAAACTATATTGATGAGTCGATAAAATCATAAATCTCTTTTTGTCTCTATTACAATACTCTTTTACAAATTTAATCACATTTCGGGCATTTTCCTCATCAAGTGAACCTATTGGTTCATCAATACACACCAAGTCTGTATCCTCTAAATTGTACAAAGATCTTGCAAGCAAAGCACGCTGCATCATACCATTTGATAATTCTTTAGCAGAAACTTTTTTTAGAGAATCAACAGTGAATTTTTCAAAAAGTCCTACACCTCTAAGTATTTCAATCAATCTTTCAAAATCCTTATCAGCCTGATAGTCACCTAACGTGATTTCACTTAAAAGGTCCTGTGAGCCAAAACTAGAAGTATCATTAAAATATTTTATACTCTTAAGTTTCCATGTTGTCTCAGGAAGCCTATTTTCTCCTGAAATAATTTTAATTAGTGTACTTTTTCCTGTTCCACTTTTTCCTTCAAGAAGCGTCATTTCACCCCTTTTAAGTGTAAATTTATTATCAAGAATTAATCTAAAGCCTGTCACTGAATACTCGTAGTTAAACTTAGGAATTTCAAGTATATCTTTTGAATATTTTTTTCCTTTAATTTTCTCTTCTTCAAAAAATACGTTCATAATATTAAAAAAGGTTTCCTCATACTTCATTTTGTACTCCCTTTTTTCACTTATTATGCGCCAAATTTGAGTTACTTCACTATTTATTGCAATAAGTACCGAAGAAAAGGCTGCACCTAATGCAATAGCAAGAGTAAGTGTACTAGAAGAAATACTCTTATTAGATATAATCATAGAAAAAACTACAGCTATAATTGAAACCGAAATCAAGAAAGATTTTAATACCAATCCAACATTTTTCCTTCTTCTTTCTTTCATAGTAAGATCCATATATTCTGAATTTACATATATTGCCTCCTTGGAAAGAAATTCAATGTGTTTATCAGATATAGGTTCTATCTCCTCAATATCACGTGTAACATTGCCTAATCTTTCTTGTACTTTACCAGCCTTCTTCCAGTATCTTGCACAAAGTTTAGACGAAATGATGGAAACTATAACACAAAGTATAGTTGATATAGCAAGAACTATGAAGAATAAAAATGGATTATTAAATTGAACTAATGCTACCTTAATAAGTAAAATTAAAGAAATGATAAATACTACTATTCCTGAGAAGAATTCTAAAGAATTGGAAAGATTCTCTACCCTCTTAAGAGTATAACTTGTTACTGTATCATTAATTACTCTATTTGATACATGATGTCTTCTTCCCTTTTCATCAACAGTTTCTACCTTTCCTCTAGTTTTACTTAGTATAATAGTCACTTTTCCTGAAAGAAAGTTCTTAACTTTAGGTTCAAGCATAGCATCATTTTCACTAAGTTTTACAGTGATAAATCTTGCTAAAGGATCTTTAAGAAAAAATATAGCTAAAAAAAGTAAAGAAAGTACTAAGTTTTCCATAAAATACAAAGATGCAAGCATAAGCATAAATGAACCTATTTGAGAAGCCAACTTTTCAAGTACACTTAGAAAGGTATTACTAGAAAGTCCAAATTTTAATTTTCTTGAGAGCTTAAAGAATTCATTAGATTTTTCTGCTACATTAATTAAATTTTTTTCATTCAAAAAAAATTCCCCCTTTTAAAATATTTTTTTAAAATATAGCACCTTATCACTTTTAATTATATCACATTTTAAAGTGAGTGTAAACTTTATAGAATACATAATTTATAGTTTAGGTTGACTTTAAATAATATATTGTATATAATGTATAAAATTGGAGGAAAGAATATGATTAATATAAAATTAAAAAAAATTAACGAAAAAGCTAATACACCTACACGTTCATCTAATCAAGCTGCAGGATATGATCTTTATGCATGTCTTGATAAAGAAAAAATAGAAATAGAACCTCACCAATCTATTAAAATAAATACAGGTTTGGCACTGGAGATTCCAGATGGATATTTTGGTGGAATATTTGCAAGAAGTGGTCTTGCTACGAAAGAAAATTTAAGGCCCTCAAACTGTGTTGGTGTAATTGATTCTGACTATAGAGGTGAAATACTAGTATCCATTTTTAACGATTCTACTGAAAAAAGAATAATATCAAATAATCAAAGAGTTGCACAGCTTGTTATAATGCCTTATTTAGAAGTTTCATTTAATGAGGTAGATAATTTAAGTGATACTATAAGAAGTACCAAAAGTTTTGGTTCAACAGGAAAATAATAATAGTATTATTTTAATTATTTAGTTTTAAACAAAAAATGTATAAAGATTTATAAAAGACAAAGCCCAGCTATGATTTCATAAAATCATAGTTGGGTTATATATTATTTTTTCTTTAAAAAGTTCTTTTTTTCCTTGAAATTATATTAGTAAGTATAATAAAAAGAAGTGCAAAGCATAATATAATAGCCATATTAATAATTAGTGGTTTTAGTGTTTGAATATTAAACTGCTCTATTGTTTTTAAAGCCTCATTAGTACTTACATAATAATATGTTGGTAATAAATGAGCCATTTTTAGTACTGAGTCAGGTAGCCATCTCATCGGTACAAATACTCCACATATAAAACTTGAACCTAAAGCTACTACATTTACTATTCCATTTATTGCTCCTTTACTTGATACTAAATTTCCAATAAAAAATGCTATTGTAGTTGCGCAAATTGTTAATACTAGAGAATTTATAATATATATAATTCCTTGTATTTTTGTCATTACATCTCCTAATATAAAAAAGCTTATAACCACATATAAAATCCATAATATAAAAGAATAACAACAATTTGATATCAACAATATTTTATTATGTTTTTTATAATTTGTACTGCTTACTATTATTCTTTTTCTTATTTTTTCATTATTAAAGCTGCTTAATATTAAGCTAATAATTAACAATAAACATGACAATATGCTATAACTTGCAAAGTTGTAATAAAATGTTGCATTTGAAATAGTATTAGTATCTAATTTTGAAGTAATCTCTGTTTGAACCTGATCTGATAGTGTTTCATTTATTTTGCTAATCAGTTCATCTTCATTAGTAATATTTTTTTGATATATCTTTGCTACCTTAATATATCTTGACACAAGCATTTCTTCAAGTGAAGCCTGATAATCTCCTGTACTTTTTATTTCTAATTCTACATTTTTTCCTTCCATAAAATCCTTACTATAATTTTCTGGAATATATATAACGTAATTTACATCTCTATAAAATAAAGCATCATTTATTTTTTCCTCGTCGGTTTTAATATCGACTATATTACTATTATCTGTTATATATTTTATAAAATCTTTTGTAATACCTTCATCCTTATCATAATTTACAATTAAAACATCTGGCTTAGTTGCTATAAAATTCATACTTTTTTCACTTGTCTTCATATTTGAAACACCAAATAAAAGTAACATTATCGTAAAAAGAATTACTGTTATTTTATTTTTATTTAAAATTTTCCAAACCGTCTTAAATACTGTCATATTTCTGCCTCCTTAAACTTAAGAATGATATTACAATGAGTATAAGTGCAAAAATAAGTAAACTTGCAATATTAAACCAATATCTATCTAATCTATCATAATAATACAATGAATAAAAACCATCTGTTATCATACTAGCTGGATTAATTTTGTTTACTATTGGTACGTTTTTATCAACAACATATTTCATCGTGATTCCCATCATTCCAGATAAATAACACCCTAACATAGTTAATGCAATCAAAATCCCTGTTTTGGTATTTTCACTAGCTTTAAATATTGTTCCAACAAAAGTTCCAAGAGCTAATCCTGCAAAACTTCCAACAATTGCAAGTAGTATAATTAACCCTGTATTACTTCCATAGTCAACTCCTAATACAAACAAAGTATATAAAAATAAGATTGCAAGTCCAATTAATTGCACTATATAACTTGCAAGTAAACTACTTAAAATAATTATACTTTTTTTTGTAGGTGATACTGCTATCCTTTTTCCTTTATTAGACATATTTGCAAGGATTTGATTTATTGATACCATACTTAACATTCCACCATATAAGCAAGTCATTGCTATAAGGGTGTAAAATTCGATCATGGTATAACTTAAATTACTGTTAGAGATATTTTTTAATTCTACATTATCTTCTTTAGCCATTTCTATTGCTTTATTATATATTTCATCATAGTTTATAATATAATTTCCAGAAGCAATCTGTTTTTGGATTTGTGTTTGTGATAGTTGCTTAATAATATCACTTGTTTGTACGATTTCTTCTGCTACGTGTTTGAATACCGTTTCATCAATTCCATTTGTAACAAAAGTTAATACTGGCTTATCTTGTTTTAATTCCATGTATCCAATTATTTCACCTTTATTAAGAAGATCTTTTGCTTCTTCTTTTGTAGTATATTGTGTGTTAAATAATCTATCTTCATTATTTTCATCACTTAATTTTTCAAACGATGTCTTAAAAACTTCATTGTTTTCAAATTCTTCATTTTGGACGATTGCTATATTTATAATATCCAATTTTTCACTATTTTCTATATTTGAAAAAGCTACTTTAAAAAGAGTTCCTAATATTATTGGAAAGGCAAAAGTCCAAAATATTAGCATTTTATTTCTAAGAAGAGCTTTTAAGGAATATTTAAAATTATGAATAAACATCTAATCACGAAGCTCCTTTCCTGTTAATTGTAAAAATACATCATTGAGCGTAGGTCTTTCAGAATAGATTTTATTGTAATTTATTTTCTCTTTTTTTAAGTATTCTATCATATCAACTAAATTATTTTTACCTTCTTTATATGTAATAAGTAAAATATTACTATTATATGTTACATCATCAACATTCTTTAACTCTTTAATCTTCTCTATATATACAGTATCTAATCTATTAACATCTACTGTAATTTTTTCTTCTATTTTAGCAAGTTCTTTTAATTCATCAATTGAACCTGATGCAATTATTTTACCTTTATCAAGAATAATTACCCTATCACAAAGTATTTCTACTTCTTCCATATAATGTGTTGTATAAACTATTGTAGCTCCATCATCTCTTAATTTTTTTATTCCATCTAATATATTATTTCTACTTTGAGGATCAACAGCAACGGTAGGTTCGTCTAAAAAAATTAGTTTTGGTTTATGTGCAATACCACAAGCAATGTTTAATCTCCTTAAAAGTCCACCAGATAGCTTTTTAGGATAAAATTTCTTAAATTCCTCTAAACCTACTAATTTTATAGCATCTTCTATATATTTTTTTCTGGTAGATTTATCCTTTATGTATAATCCACAAAAATAATCAATATTTTCATATACAGTTAATTCATTAAAGACTGATACGTCTTGAAATACCACTCCGATTTTTGATTTTATATCATATGCGTCAGGATTCATACTCTTACCAAATATTTTAATTTTGCCCTTACTAAATTTTAATAGAGATAATATACAGTTTATAGTAGTAGATTTACCGCTTCCATTAGGTCCAAGTAGTCCTAGAATTTCTCCCTCATGTACTTCAAAAGATAAGTTATCTATAGCTTTTAATTCTTTGTACTGCTTTACCAAATTTTTAACTTCAATAATATTATTCATTTTTATGACCATTCCTTTCTTTGCCTCCGCTAACGCTACGTCTTTGAAAGGCACAAAATTTAATTTTTCAAACTTTCTCCTTTTATATTTTGTAGCGCACAAAATATAAAATACACACAAAAAAAGATTTGGTGCTATTTTGCCAAATCTTTTTTTTTATTTTACATATTTTTATAACACTTCATACAAATTCCTTCATCAGAAAATTCATTTGCATATGTCCAACATCTAGGACATTTTACACCAGTTGCTTTTTCAACAACTACTTTCTTTTCATCTGATTTTTCTACTTCAAGTTCAGATACAATTGCAACTAATGCAATTTCTTTTTGATTATTCTTTACAAAATCATATTCTTCACCATTTGTATAAATAGTGATTTTAGCATCAAGTGCACTACCTATTTTTTTATCAGCACGTGCGGCCTCAACATCTTTTGCAAAACTTTCTTTTATTTCAAATATTCTATTCCATTTTGCAATTAACTCATCATCTATATACATATCACTTTCTGATGGGAAGTCTTCAAGTAAGATACTTTCTTTCTTTTCATCTCTTGTATTCATAAAGCTATAAATTTCTTCAGATGTAAATACAAGTATTGGAGAAATCAAACGTGTAAGTGTATACAAGATATCATACATTGAAGATTGTGAGCTTCTTCTCTTTTCATGATCAATTCTAAATGTATATAATCTATCTTTTATAACATCCAAATATTTACTTGAAAGTTCTGTTGTACAAAATCTATGTATTTCACTATATACTAAGTGATACTCATATGTACTATATGCCTCATTTATGTACTCAACTAATTTATTTAATTTGTACATAATATATCTATCTAGTTCATCTCTATCTTTGTACTCAACATAATCTATTTTTGGATCGAAATCATTAGTATTACCAATTAAAAATCTTACAGTATTTCTTATTTTTTTGTATACTTCAGATATTTGTTTTAGAATATCTTTAGATAAACGCATTTCACTATGATAGTCTGAAGATGTTGCCCATAATCTTAAAATATCTGCACCATATTCGTTTACTATATCAAGTGGAGCAATTCCATTTCCTAAGGATTTTGACATTTTTCTTCCTTCACCATCTACTACCATACCATGAGTTACTACCTCTTTATATGGAGCCTCTCCCTTTGTAGCAACAGATGTTAATAATGAAGATTGAAACCATCCTCTATACTGATCATTTCCCTCTAAATACATATCAGCTTTTCCTTCAGGAAGTCCGTAATTTTCATTTAATACTCCTACATGTGAAGAGCCTGAGTCAAACCATACATCCATGATGTCTTTTTCTTTTACTAAAGTATCACATCCACATTCACATACATGTTTTTTACCTAATATTTCTTCAGGAGTTTTTTCAAACCATGAACCTGAGCCTTCTTTTTCAAACATTTCTTTTACTTTAGAAATTGTTTCATCATTAATGTACTCTTTACCACACTTTTCACAATAAAATATTGGAATTGGAACACCCCATGTACGTTGTCTTGAAATACACCAATCACTTCTATCCTTAATCATATTAGTCATTCTCTCAACACCCCAATCAGGATACCATTTTACATTGTGTATTTCATCTAATGCTTTTTGCCTAAATCCATCAATTGATGCAAACCATTGCGTTGTAGCTCTGTATATAACTGGCTTTTTACATCTCCAACAATGTGGATATTGGTGAGTTAGTTCTTTTGCTGCAAACAAATCATTAGTTTCTTCTAGATATTTAATAATCTCTTTATTTGCCTTAGCATAGAACATACCTTCAAATTTTCCTGCTTCTTTTGTCATATGACCATGTTTATCAACAGGTACAATTATTTCAATATCTTTGTATCTTTTACAACATAAATAATCCTCATGACCATGACCTGGTGCTGTATGTACACAACCTGTACCAGCATCTAAAGTTACAAGTAAGTCTTTATCAGATCCTAGTATTACCCTTGAAGTTTTATTTTCTATTACTGGGTTTATACATATTATATTTTCAAGTTCTTTTCCTTTAAATGTAGCAAGTACTTTGTATTCTTCTATGTTTCCTATTTGCATTACTTCCTCTAGTAATTCTTTAGCTAAAACATAGTTCTCAGTTCTTCCTTCTTTTTTTCCTTCTACCAAAACATACTCAAACTCTGGATTTAAAGTTATAGCTTGGTTTCCAGGTAAAGTCCAAGGTGTTGTTGTCCATATTACTACATATGTATTGTCTAAAGATACATAGCTTTTAAATAAATCTTTATCATCTTGTACCTTAAATTTTACATATATTGATGTTGAAGTATCATCTTTATACTCAATTTCAGCTTCTGCAAGAGCTGTTTCACAATCACTACACCAATATACTGGTTTTAGATCTCTGTATATGTATCCCTTTTTGTACATATCTCCAAATACACCTATTTGTTTTGCTTCAAAGTCTTTATTTAGTGTAAGATATCTTTTTGATTTATCCCTATAATCTCCAAGTCCACCTAATCTTTCAAATTGTTTTGCTGTTCTTTCAACTGCATCTAGAGCATATTCCTTACAAATTTCTCTAAATTTAGTTATACCAACATCATCTTTAGTTATTTTTTTATCTTGTTGAACTTTCTTCTCTATTGGTAGACCATGTGTATCCCAACCTGGTACATAAGGTGCATAATATCCATTCATTGTTTTATAACGAATTATTATATCCTTTAAAATTTTATCTAGTGCATGACCTGCATGGATATCCCCATTAGCATATGGAGGCCCATCATGTAACACAAATCTTTTACCAGTATTTTTATTTTTCTCTAGTGCTAAATAATATATTTTTTTATTAATAAAGTTATCAAGGATTGCTGGTTCTTTCTTTGTTAGATTTCCTCTCATTTCAAATTCAGTTTTAGGCAAATTTAAAGTTTTTGAATAGTCCTTTTTTTCTTCCATTTTTATATCCTCCTTAAATTTAAAAAAATATATAAAAAACGCACATACCTGTATACAAAGGTTACGTGCGAAACTATCTATACCTTATATATACAACATACCAACATATGTGTCCTTTATTACGTAAGGAATACGGCGACGCTTACTATTATTTCAGCTAGCAACTCGGAGATGATTTTCACTATAAGTTAATCTAACTAGGCTTTCACCGTCCCTAGCTCGCTTTATATTTGGCTTATAATTACTCGTTCTCGTCATAGTTTTTATATATTTTTTATTTCATAGCACTATTATATCACATAGATTATATTTTAACAATAGAAAGTAAATTTTTATACAAATATTTCTAAAAAATCTTTAAATATATTTTTAATATATTACTTGATAAAATCCTTTTTTTAAACATTTACACAAAATG
>OOAK01001108.1_pt1 | contig 20199 bp, 20 predicted proteins | sample 1671811 | NCBI WGS metagenome assembly OOAK01 (sample SAMN06348195, study PRJEB24527) | human gut metagenome | biome: human gut; feature: ankylosing spondylitis patient; material: feces | host: Homo sapiens | place: China | collected 2015-10 | reverse complement strand
AGCATACCGCTGGAGAGCGGTCTATAAATACTACTCTTTTATAATACGAGGAGGTTTCATCCAGATTGTTGATGCGTTTCTTTTCAAGATAGTTGTTGACCTTGGACTTGTTGTAGCAGATATAGCCCATATACGTTGCATTACGAAGAATGCGGCTGATTTTTGTACAGGACCAACTGACGTTTCCGTGCCCATCCTTGCGGCCCAGCCGGGAAAGTTCATTGACGATCGCCTTTTCCCCGTAGCCCTGCGAACAGAGCGTGAAAACCATTCGTATGGTTGCAGCCTGTTCCTCGTTGATAACGTATGTACGGTTGACCTTAATCACCCACCAGGTCATGAATGGTAGTAACGACCTTTGCCATGCGCTCCAGACCGCTCCCCTGCGCGAGACCCAGCCGGACGGCAGCCGTCACCCCTTCGACACCTTCATCTGCGCCAAGACCCCGTCCGGCCGCTGGGGCGACCCCGAGGACATGGTGGGCCCCTGCGTGTTCCTAGCCAGCCATGCTTCTGACTTCGTCAACGGCCAGATCCTGTACGCCGATGGCGGCATCCTGGCTTACATCGGCCGTCAGCCCAAGTAACTCCGTCCTTTAAAACAAACAGAAAGCCGCCCGGAAACGTTCTCAGACGCTTCCGGGCGGCTTTTGTCGTATGTCGACCTTCTTTTTCCCAAGTGCTTCATTCGCGGATGATTGGTCATAATTTGTCGAGCCAATGTTATTTCATATTTCTTGACTTTTTATTGAAAGCATGGCGGCGTAAGTGCTCCAGAATCCATGCATCTGAGAAAATCACACCGGGCAGTTCTTGTAAAGTGCAAAACGATGTAGTACACTTATGACAACTGCCCACAAGCTACATAGCAGAACCGGAAATTCAGTGGGTGTCAGGCACAGGGAATCTTTACGGTGTTCGGGCAAAAGGGGATGCGCAATATGTTTCAGGATTATTCGATTGACGATTACAAAAAGGCATGTTATATCATCCTGCGGCCAGATCTAACTCCGGAATACTTTATCCGGCATTTTGGAATGAGCCGCTATGAGTACAGCATCTGTCAGCAGCGTCTGAAAGAACTGCAAAAGTTCTATGGGATCGAGTATCATTTTGAAGAAAACCGGATCCATTGGACCGTCACCGATGAGAAACAGTTTCAGCAGCACTATAAGGGGATGTGGTCCTTCTACAATCGCCACCGCAGAAACCTTACAAACCGGAGCGAACTGGTCAGAGGGCTTTATATTGCCAGAAAGATTCTTCTTGCCAATGACCATACGGATTTGGATGCTGTGTCAGAAACAATGGGATTTTCCCGCAGCAATCTGCGCAATGCAATCAAACTTTGCCGCACCTTTTTGCAAAGTTATAACATCCGGCTGGAAAACGCGCCCCATTACGGAGTGTACCCTATGGGCAACGAATGGAACATCCGGCGCTGTCTGATGGCGATCTATAGTCTGCTGGACGTGAACGTTATTCCGGAAGAAGATTATCCTGAGATCGCGGAAGGGCTCAGCAATCCGCACTACCCCGTGCTTCGGGAGAAAGTGTATGAAGCGCTGCTGCATAATAGCTGCAATTATTCCCAGGCACAGGTCCGGCGGCTGACGTATTATATCTTCTTCCAGCACCTGCGCATCCGGCAGGGAAGGATATTTTCCGGTTTTGAAAACATCCATCCGGCCATCATCGGCTATGTCCGCAGCTCCGAACGGCTGATGAAGATCAGTGCGGACATTACCCGGTCCTGTTTTGGCGGGGAAGCGTTTTCCGAACAGGAGATTTTATCGGTTGCCATGATGTTGTTTGAAATGTATGACGAACCGGAGGAGTTCTGCGCCTTTGTGGAAGCAACCTTTCCCGAGGAAGCCAACGACCTGTACCGCATGGTGGATGGCTATCTGCTGCGAAGTTACGGCTTCTCCATCACCGGCCTGTACAGTTCCATTCTCCGGACAACGCTCTACCGCCTGATCATTCACCATCAGATGGGTTTGCTGTCCGAACATGCAGGGCACTCTGAAAGCCGGGCACAGATGATCTCAGACTATCCGCTGGTGATGCTTCTCTACCAGAACATCCAGCAGCTCCTTGCGGAACGCTATGGAAACGAGGCGGCCGGAATCTGCTGTGCTCCGCTGTGTGAACTGATTGCCTTTTATATTCAGGGGATGGATTATGCTGCGCCGCGGCTCCGCATCGGGATCACCGCCCGTTCCGACATTTATGCTCCCGAAATGATCCGGAACCTTCTCCTTACAAAGCTGAACCCGCGGTATTACAGCTCGGTGGAATGCTGTACCTATGTTGACATGCTGGAAAACATCCCGGAGGCTCGGAAAAAGTATGATCTGATCCTGTGCGATGAACGCCTGTCCAATGATCCGCTGTTTCTTTCATATGCAGAGATCCGGAACGATCTCAACAACATCAATGCCTATCTTCAGATGCTGCGGGACCTGTTTGGAAATGACCTGAAAAAAGAAGATATCCGCACCCAGGAGCTGAAGCTGAGTGATGGGTGGGCCGAAGAGCTTCTGGCAGAGAGCCGTGCCTTTCCCGTTGCTGCTTTCACGGTGGAAGAAATCCAGAAGAAAACGATCTGTGTGAATGACTGTCTGGTTCTGCTTCTCACGCAACAGACGGCACCACACAGTCTGCTGCAGTTCGGGAAATTGAAAAGTCGGCTCCGGGTCGGTGACAAGCGAGTCTCCCGTTATCTGCTGCTTTCCGGACGTGTAAATGCCCAAAACATCCGGATCATCAATTTGCTGCTCTACGAGCTGATACAGGACCCGCTGTTCTGGGCTACGCTTACCAGCTGCCCCTGCCCGGAAACGCTGAACAATCAGATCAACCGGCTGCTCAAATGATGCTGCCCTTTTGAAAAAACGACAACACCGCATAGAATTCCTGCTCTCTCTGAGGGAGCGTGGGATCCTGTGTGGTGTTTTTTTGTGCACTTTGTCAAAAAGCAAGTATATGAGCTTGTCAAATTTGTACAATGATGCAATTTTTTATGTAAAGTGCTCGAAAAAATCAGACAAGGAAAGTCTGTGGCAGACTTGTTATAATACACTCAGAAACTTTTCCGGAAAGTGATCCACATCAAAAAAGGAGGACACACAATGATTGCTTTGCTCAGAATTGATGAACGTCTGATCCATGGTCAGGTTGCAACCAGCTGGTCAAAGGCATTGGACATCGACACCATCGTATGTGCAAGCGACGAAGCGGCCCAGAACCCGCTCAAAAAGAAAATGCTGCTGATTGCAGCGCCGCCGGGCAAAAAGACCCATGTTCGCAGCGTGGACGAGGTGATCGGACTTCTGCAGGATCCGCGCGCAGAACGCATGAAGATTTTTTTGCTGACGGACAACCCCAAGGATGCGCTGAAACTGGTTTCGGCGCTGGGACTGAAAAATGTCAACTTGGGTAATTACCACAACCGCAAGGCAGAACATACCGCAAACGTTTCTATGTATGTGCAGTTGGATCGGGACGATCTTGGTGCATTGAAGGAGATCAGCGAACGTGTCGCGGACGCTTATGTCCAAAGCCTGCCCTCGACCGAAAAAACGTCCCTGAAGGCCTTTGTTGCAGCAGCGGAAAAGGCTGAATGGAAATAAAAAAGGAGGAAACACAGTATGTTAGTTCCTGCATTGCTTGTAGCGTTTGCTTACTGGATCACATGGCTGATTGACGGCATTCTGGGATGGCAGACCATGACCCGCCCGATCGTGCTGGGCACAGTGATCGGTCTGCTCTGCGGTGACCTGAAGACCGGCGTTATAATGGGTGCCTCGCTGGAAGCTGTTTATATGGGCATTTCCGGCATCGGCGGCTCTCTCGCAGCCGATTATCGTTCGGGTACGGCAGTTGGCGTGGGCCTCGCGATCCTGTCCGGGATCTCCATGGAGGAGGGCATTGCAATCGCAGTTCCGATCGGTGCTCTGTGCCTTGGCCTGATGCCGGTCACCACAATGGTTGGCAACCTGATGGAAGTGCCCCTGATGAACGCCGCCAAGCAGGGCGATGTCAAAAAGTACAACCGTCTGGTCTGGTTCCAGGCCATCGTGCTCCAGCACCTGCTGGATACTGCCGTCATCTTCCTGTGCTGCTACTTCGGATCCACCGTGATCACGGCCACATTCGATGCGATCCCCGCCTGGCTGATGAATGGTCTGTCGGCATCCGGCGGCATGCTGGTGGTCGTCGGCCTGGCGCTGACGACCCAGGCCATTTTCTCGAAGTACACCGTACCGTTCGTTCTGGTTGGCTTTGTTCTGACCAAATATCTGGCAATGCCGGTGCTCTCCGTGGCAATCCTCGGCTTTGTCTGTGCCTACATGGTCTTTGATCGTTCTCGTGCTCTGAAGCAGGTTGAAAATACGGTTGGAGGTGACGATTTCTATGCCTAATAAGCAGAATACGATTTCGCCGGAAGAAAAAAAGATCCTGAACAAATGCTATTGGGGCTCTCTGTCCTGCATGCGCACCACCAGCAATGTGGTTGGTCAGGGACGTGCCATGGTGCTGTCCACGGCACCGGTTATTGAAAAATATTATCAGGATGACGAAGCCAAAAAAGAAGCGCTTACCCGCCACGCTTCAGAGTACATCAACACAAACCAGACCATGTATGGTCTGTTGGCAGGCATTGCCTGTGCAATGGAAAAGGAACGCGCAGAAAAGGGCAACGTGGAACCCGGCACGATCACCAGTGTCATTGCATCCCTGATGGGCCCCCTGGCCGGTATTGGTGACTCGTTCTTCTTCAACTGTGTCCGTGTTATCGTAGCCGGCATCGCCATCGGAATTGCAGCCGACGGCAATCTTCTTGGACCACTGCTGTTTGTAGCACTGTTCGGCTTCGGTCTTCTTGCACTCAAGTATGTGCTGTTCATGACCGGTTACCGCACCGGCACCTCTTTGATCGATCAGGCTTCGGAATCCGGCATTATTTCTATGCTGATGGAAGTTGCCGGCATTCTGGGTGCCATGATGGTCGGTGTTCTGATTGCTTCCAATATCAAGATCAACATTGCTCTGGCACCGGTGGTCAACGGCGCAGAAATCAACATTCAGGGCATTCTGGACAATGTGATGCCTGGTCTGCTCAGCCTTGTTCTCTGGTGGGGCAGCTATAAGGCTCTGCAGAAGGGCCTGACCCCAGTCAAACTGATCTTCATCATTATGGGTGGATGCATTCTGCTCTCGCTGGTTGGTATTCTGTAAAATCGTGACGGGGAAGGAAGGCTCGCAAAGCACCTTCCTTCCCTGTTTTTTATGTTGAGAAGGGAGAGGTCGAAATGAAACTGCTGACGCAATCGGACGACTACGGATTTACCCGTGGTGTGACCTGTGGCATTCTGGATGCAATTGAAAACGGTGTCGTCCGGAATACCGGGTTGTTTGTAAATATGCCGGAAAGCGAGCACGCCGCATCCTTTATCCAAGATTATCCGCAGGTGTGCTTTGGCATCGACTTCAATATTGTCTCCGGAGATCCGGTCTCTGACCCGGAACTGCTCCCGGATCTGGTGGATCAGTACGGACATTTTATCCGTTCCACCGTCAAAATGGCAGATCCGCGCCTTGGTAAGGAAGAGTTGTGGCCCTACGAACAGGTGCTGACCGAACTGCGGGCACAGCTGAAGCACTTTGTCCGTCTTGCAGGGCAGCCGCCGGAATATCTGCACGGACACTCCATCAGCCGCAGCAGCCCGGCCTATATCCGGGCGATCCGGACCCTGTCGGAAGAAAGCGGCATTCCGTACAGCGCAGACTGCCACAAAAAGGTGAATATGTACTGGGCTGCCAACGGTTACAATACCAAGCCTTTCACGGTGGAAAAGCAGCTGGAAACCGATGCACTGGCGTATGTCCGGGAACATCTGGATGAGGCACTGGGGCACGAATACGTCCTTTTGGGCGGTCATGTCGGCTTTGTGGATGCAGATCTGTTCCGTTACACGACCTATTCGGTCATCCGCTGCAAAGATCACGAAGTATTCACCTCGGACTTTGTGAAGAACTGGATCCTCCGCAACAACGTTGAGCTGATCACATACCGTGACCTGAAATAAGAAAGGAGAAACAGATGAAACTGATTGTACGAGGCGCCGATTATGCCATGACCGACAGCATCACCGACGGCTGCCTGCGCGCAGCCCGCTGCGGGATTCTGACCGATGTGGGCCTGATGACAAACAATGCTGCACAGGCCCGCTATGCGGTGAACGAGTTGAAAAAGTATCCGCATGTTTCGGTTGGTCAGGACCTGAATCTTGTGTCCGGGCTGCCCGCCAGCGACCCGAAGGACATCCCTGCACTGGTGGATGAAAACGGCATTTTTATTTCTTCGACCCGCCGCAAACTGGAAAATCTGTATGAGATTCCTTACGACCAGATCTACCGTGAAATGAAACAGCAGGTCGAAAATTTCATCGAAATTGTGGGCCGCAAGCCGTGCTACTTTGCAGGGCATTCGCTTTCCACACCGGAAGTCGAGCAGGCCATGGTGGATATTGCAGAGGAATATGGCGTACTGCTGAACTGCTTTGGTCTGAAGGATCTGCCGGTCGGCACACGCTGGTACTATAAAAACATGAAGGTCGACCCGAATGACCGCAAGCCATCTTACGGTCTGGCTGAACAGGGTGCAACGGATGTCATCGGGCATATTCTTTCTGGCGGCTGTGAGTTCGACTTCAATGCACCGTATGCGATGCTTGCAACCCACTGCGGTTACTGCGATGGTGAATTGCAAAACATGTCGACTTTTTCCGTCATCCGCGGCAGAGAACTCGAAGCGCTCTGCTCGCCGAAGATCAAGGAATGGGTCATGGCAAACGGCATTGAGCTGATCAGCTTTGATCAGTATCTGGCAGAGCACGCGAAATAAACCACCGCGCATCTGCGCTTAAAACGCATAAAAGGATATGCGCCACTGGAAAAAATGGAGCATATGATGACAAAATGGAAAAAAAGACACTATTGGTAAAGGAACCAGGCTTTTACAGGCTGATGCTGATGCTTGCACTTCCTGTGATCATCCAGAATATGATCACGGTGGGCGTGAACATTATGGACACTGTGATGCTTGGCAGCTTTGGTGAGATACAGCTTTCCGGTTCTTCGCTGGCAAATGATTTTATCAACCTGTTCCAGATCGCCTGTATGGGCGTCGGTGGCGGTGCATCCGTTCTCAGTGCGCAGTTTTATGGCAAAGGCGACTACAACAATGTGAAAAAGACGGTTGCGATCATGCTGCGTGTAATTCTCTCTGTGGCCGTCGTCTGCATGGTGATCTCGTTGTTTTTCCCGGAGGAGCTTCTCCGGATCTATACAGCCGACACTGCTGTGATCGAAAAGGGTGCAATTTATCTCCGGTACAGCACAGCTTCTTTTGTAATGATGGCCATCACAATGACCCTGACCTTGATTCTGCGGTCTATTCATGATGTAAAGATCCCGCTCTACGCATCGATTGGCAGTTTCTTCGTCAACATCTTTTTTAACTGGGTCTTTATTTTTGGTCACTTTGGTGTGCCACAGATGCAGATTGCCGGTGCCGCAATCGGAACCGTTCTTGCCCGTCTGTTTGAGCTGATCGTGATCGGCGGACACTTCTTCTTCCAGGAAAAACAGTTGCGCTTCCGCATCCGGGATCTTTGGATGCCGGTCGGAGATCTGCTGGGTACATACTGCAAATACTGCATTCCGGTTCTGTGCTCTGACATGCTTCTGGGTATCGGCAACAGCATGGTCTCGGTCATCATCGGCCACATCGGAACATCGTTTGTAGCAGCCAATTCCATCGTTGCCATGATCCAGCGCCTTTGCACAGTCATGACACAAGGCATCGGACAGGCCGCGGCCGTGATCACCGGAAACAATGTGGGAAGCGGCAAATTGGACAAGGCTTACCGGGAAAGCACAACCATGATCATCTTGACCGTGTTGTTTGGCCTGGGAACCAGCCTCATTTTAATGATCATCGGGCCGTTTGTGGTCAATGCCTACAACCTTTCCGCTGAAACACATGACATTGCCATGCAGCTCCTGGACGCGATCAGCTTTATCATTGTATTTCAGGCACTGCAGTCCGTGCTGACAAAGGGTATCCTGCGGGGCGGTGGAGACACACGGTTCTGCATGATGATTGATGCCACGTTTCTTTGGCTGATTTCCATTCCACTTGGATGGCTCACCGGTGTTGTCTTGAAGTTGCCGGCATTTGTCGTATACGTCTGCATGAAACTGGACTGGATCATCAAGGTTTTTGTGTGTCTGTTCCGTTTCAAAAGTAAAAAATGCTTTCGGATCGTCTCCGACAGTACGGAAGAAAGGAATGCCGATTCATGTTAAAGATTTTTCTGTCCTCTCATGGCCGCTTTGCCAGCGGCATCAGGAGTTCCTGCGAGATCCTTCTGGGACCGCAACAAAATCTGACGGTTTTTGATGCCTATGTAGACAACGATACCGTGCAGGAGCATCTGGATGATTTCTACAAAACCGTTTCTGCTGAGGATCAAGTCCTGCTTTGCAGCGATCTGTATGGAGGCAGCGTCAATCAGGCAATGTATCCATATCTCCAGAAGCCGAACACGCGTCTGGTCAGCGGCGTCAACATGACATTCATGATGAACGTCTTGTGTGAGGAAGAATTGTCCGATGAGCGACTGGAGGAAATTCTGGAGGAAAGCCGCAGCTATCTGCGCAGGGTAAATCTGGAAACCAATGAGACAGAGGATGAATCCTTCTTCTAAGGAAAAAGCAGTAGGAAAAGCCACGACGAACGTTCATATTGTGACGTTTCATCGTGGCTTTTCTTGTGGTCGGAGTGGCGAGACTCGAACTCGCGGCCTCCTGCTCCCAAAGAAGAAGTAAAAAGACATCGCAAGCCGATGCTGCTCAGTTCAAAAGGAAGCGTTGAGCAGCACCCGGAGGGAGAAGAATGATTCCCAACGCTCTGTAATTTTGGCACCCGCTCAGGCTGCTATTAAAAAACCGAGAGCATAAGATTTTTATAGCGAGTTATCGTTAAAAATCTGGCATAAAATAAGGCTCGCCGTCAATTTTGAAATGAACCCCAAAAGTTAGACAAAAATCAAATTAAGCGGCCCCAACGGTCTGAATCCTGTACTGCACAGGGCTCAGGCCGTTTAGTTTTAATTTGATTCGGCGATTGTTGTAATAGTCGATGTACTCAACAATGGCCTTTTCCAGCTGGTCAAGGGAATCAAATTTTTCTAAATAGAACAGTTCAGTCTTGAGCAGTCCAAAGAAGTTCTCGGCAACCGCATTGTCCAGACAAGTGGCTTTCCGAGACATGCTTTGTATAATGCCCTTTGCCTTCCGTAGATTCTGGTATCAGTGCAACTCCGGCCAGTAAGCCTTGTTGGCAACGATCCTATCGTCCGGAAATCTGTTCTTGACGTTTACATGAATAAGCGGTACGATACCATTAAGACCGCAGAAAAAGAGCTGGCGAACGATGCAGGATAAACCGGCACAGGGGGTGCTTTTTTGAACATCGAAAAAATCACGCAGGGAAAAAATCTGACCGATACGGAGCAAACCGTGCTGGAGTACATTCTGGACCATCTGGACACGGTACAGACCGAGGGTGTGCGCGGGGTGGCGCGGGCCAATTACACCTCCACCTCTACCATTATGCGGCTGGCGCGCAAGATGAATTACAGTGGCTTTGTGGATATGTGCTACAAGCTGCGCTCTCTGGTGGAGACCCCTCGCCAGACCATGCAGGAGGAGGAAGACTTCCTCAACGGCTTCAGCACCCAGTCCTTGCTGAACTACAACACCTACACCCAGCTGAAGGTCTGTGCGGAAAAGCTGCTGGAGCAGCGGGACAAGATGACCTTTATCTATGGTACCGGATTTTCCGGCACGGTGGCCACCTACCTGACCCAGAAGCTGGTGAACATGGGCATCCTGTGCTTCAGTGCCACCGGCGGCGATTCCGTGGGCATTTTTGAGAATACGCTGGAGCGGATGGGGATGTTTTTCTGCATCTCCAAATCCGGCGAGACCTCGATGGTGCGCGATAAGATCAAGACCGCGCAGGAAAACGGCGTGTTTACCGTGGCCATTACCGGGGAGCAGGAGAACAGCGTGGGCCGGTACGCCGACCTGTGGTTCCGGGTGGAGAACCAGTGGAAGCTGGACGATCAGAACACCATGCCCAACACCTTTTTTCCGCAGGTGATGATGCTCATCGAGCTGATCGCCTACGAGTACCGCCGCCTGTGCATGGAAAACGGCATCAAGTAAGAATGTTTGTTCGTTTTGCATAAAAAAATCATGGGTTCTTAAACAAAAGTAATAGAAACGCGTTACTGTTTTGGGTAACGCGTTTTCAATTGTTCAAAAATTGTTTACACTTGCGTTGGTTTGTGGGATAGTAGAATCACAGACCCGGCCGGGTCCCAGGGGATGGACGCATCCCAGGAGAATGGTTTTTGGAATTGTAAATGAAAAGGAGTCAACCCATGAAGGATAAGGTAATGGATGCATTGCAGCGGTTCTCCAAAGCAATGTTCATCCCCGTTCTGATCCTGCCCATTGCCGGTATTCTCATCGCTGTGGGCAACCTGTTCACCAATCCGCGGCTGCAGGCGGTGCTGCCGTTCCTGAACAACCCGGTCACCATCGGCTTCGGCACTCTGCTGTCCGGCTCGCTCAACGCCATCCTGGCCAACCTGGGCGTCATCTTCTGCGTGGGCCTCAGCGTGGGCCTGGCCAACAAGAAAAAGTCTGAGGCAGGCTTTATCTCTCTGCTGGCATTTCTGGTGTTCCTTAACGCCATGAACAAGTTTATGAATATGCGCGGCATGCTGGTGGAGGGCAGCCTTTCCGGCACCGGCCAGGCCATGGTCCTGGGCGTTCAGGTGCTGGATATGGGCGTGTTCATCGGCCTGCTGCTGGGCATCGTGGTGGCTTACATCCACAACCGCTTCTGCGAGACCGAGTTCAACAACGCTTTCCAGATCTACGGCGGCACCCGCTTTGTGTTCATCGTGCTGATTCCGGTCATGGTGGTCATGGCTGTGCTGTTCACCTTTGTGTGGCCGTATGCACAGGCTGGCATCAATGCGCTGGGCGGCTTTATCCGCAGCGCAGGCAACTTTGGCCTGTTCATCTACGGCACGCTGGAGCGTCTGCTGATCCCCACCGGCCTGCATCACCTGGTCTACACCCCGTTCCTGTACACCTCTCTGGGCGGCACTGCCACCGTGGGCGGCCAGGTGCTGGAGGGTGCCCGGAACATCTACTACGCTGAGATCGCTGATCCTTCCGTTGCCGTGCTGAGCCAGTCCGTCATCTGGGATGCCCGCGGCATCTCCAAGATGTTCGGCCTCATCGGTGCCTGCCTGGCCATGTACCAGACTGCACGTCCTGAGAACCGCGAAAAGATCAAGCCTGTCCTGATCACCGCCGCCGTCACTTCCTTCATTGCCGGCGTTACCGAGCCCATCGAGTTCAGCTTCCTGTTCGTGGCTCCCATCCTGTTTGTGGTCCATGCTGTTCTGGCTGGTTCCAGCTTTGTGGTCCTGAACCTGCTGGGCTGCCGTGCCATCGGCCCCAACGGCTTCATCGACTTCCTGCTGTACAACCTGCCCCTGGGCGTTGGCAAGACCCGTTGGCCCATCTACATCGCTGTGGGCGTGCTGTACTTCTTCCTGTACTATGTGATCTTCCGCGTGCTGATCGTCAAGATGAACCTCCACACCCTGGGCCGTGAGGCAGAGGGCATGGAGATGAAGCTCCACTCCAAGTCCGAGTACAAGGCCAAGGTGGCTGCCGAGAACGGCACCGCTGCTGCCCCTGCTGCTGACAACACCGTGGACGCTACTGTCATCGTGGAGGCTCTGGGCGGCAAGGACAACATCCTGAAGGTCACCAACTGCTACACCCGTCTGCGTACCGAGCTGGCAGATCCCGACAAGGTCCAGGACGATGTGCTGAAAAACCAGACCGGTGCTTCTGCCGTGATCCACAAGGGCAAGAATGTCCAGGTGGTCTACGGCCTGAAGGTTAACGCTGTCCGCAAGGCAGTGGACGCTGAGCTGGGCCTCAGCGGTGAAGAATAAGATCTTGCATTCCAACACCCATATCAAAACATCCAGTAAGAGGGAGGGTAATATTCCATGAAAAAGTTTTCCATCGTCATTGCAGGCGGCGGCAGTACCTACACGCCGGGCATCGTCATGATGCTGATGCACAGCCTGGATCGGTTCCCCATCCGCAGCCTGAAGCTCTATGACAACAACCCGGAGCGTCAGAAGACCATTGCGGATGCTGTGGCCCTGGCTATGAAGAAGGTGGCTCCGGATGTGGCGTTCAGCTACACCACCGACCCCAAGGAAGCCTTTACCGACGTGGACTTCTGCATGGCCCACATCCGCAGCGGCGGCTATCCCATGCGTGAGCAGGACGAAAAAATCCCCCTGCGCCACGGCGTAGTGGGTCAGGAGACCTGCGGCCCCGGCGGCATGGCCTATGGCATGCGCAGCATTCCCGACATCATGCAGCTGATCGACTACATGGAAAAGTACAGCCCCAACTGCTGGATGCTCAACTACTCCAACCCTGCCTCCATCGTGGCAGAGGCCTGCCGTGTGCTGCGGCCCAACTCCAAGATCATCAACATCTGCGATATGCCGGTGGGCACCCTGCGCCGCATGAGCTACATCGTGGGCAAGACCCCCAAGGACCTGGACGTGAAGTACTACGGCCTGAACCACTTTGGCTGGTGGACCAGCGTGAAGGACAAGGACGGCACCGACTACACCCCGCAGCTGATCGATTATGTAAGCAAGAACGGTTACCTGACCCAGAAGGCCATTGAGACCCAGCACATGGATGCCAGCTGGCAGGAGACCCACCGCAAGGCGGCAGACCTGCAGGCTGTTACCCCGGATTGCCTGCCCAACACCTACCTGAAGTACTATCTGTTCCCGGACTATGTGGTGGAGCACAGCGATCCCAACTACACCCGTGCCAACGAGGTGATCGATGGACGCGAAAAGAATGTCTTCGGTGCAGCACGCGCCATTACTGCCTCCGGGGAGTTCCACGGTGACGAGTTCAGCATCGACAACCATGCAAGCTTTATCGTGGATCTGGCCCGCGCTATCGCCTACAACACCCACGAACGGATGCTCTGCATCGTGGAGAACAAGGGTGCTATCAGCAACTTTGATCCCCATGCCATGGTGGAGGTGCCCTGTCTGGTGGGCAACGATGGTCCGGAGCCCCTGTGTCAGGGTGAGATCCCGACCTTCCAGCTGGGCATGATGAACCAGCAGGTCGCCGTGGAAAAGCTGGTGGTCGAGGCCTACTGCGAGCACAGCTACCAGAAGATGTGGCAGGCATTGACCCTGAGCAAGACCGTGCCCAGCGCCAAGGTAGCCAAGGAGATTCTGGATGACCTGATCGTTGCCAATAAGGACTACTGGCCCGAACTGCACTAATGACAGCGTTTCTGAAGCGCTGCCCCGGATATTCTCTGTCCCCATGAAGTAAGCCGAAGGGGCTGCTGCATAAATACCGTGCAGCAGCCCTTTTTCTTGCGTTCACGGTGCAAAGATGTGGAAAACCAGCGTCAAACGAGCAAAATGTTAAAAACTTAGTCAGCAAAAACAGACCCTTCCGACTTTACGAAGTCATTGGAAGAGTCTGTTTTTTCGATTTTCAGAAAATCAGAATTTCAAGTAGGCCTTGGGCTGGATGAGATGCTGTTTCTGTAAACCTCCGTTGCACTTGGAAATGAAATGTGCAATCATCGGCAGCCCGGTCTTGGGCAAGATTCCACCGACTGCTTTGTCTGGTGGTGTAAAGACCCTGATTTTGGTAAAGTTTGAGCCAGAGAAAGTGTTCAATGTATCGACTTGTGGCGACAGCTGTGCAAAGTGGCTACACTGGATCAGCTCTGCATGGCGATTTTGAGCGCATTTGATTTTACGGCAGAGCATCTGTATGAATTTTGCATGGACAACAAGATGTACAGCGAAGACTGCTATTATCTGCTGGCCAATGCCGGAATCATTGGCATCCCCTGCGTGTCTCTGCAGGTCATGTGCATCCCTGCACCGATCGCCGGCTTCCTGCTGGGCGGCGGCGTCCACAATCAGCTGGTGGCCTCGGCAAAGGTGGTGCAGCTGGCTCATCAGATCGACCCGGACGACAAAGTCGGCTGCATGTGTGCAGGATTCTTTGCCTATCCGTATACCTGCGATCCCAACGACTTCCTGAAGCTGCAGCAGGAGGCACAGGCGGGATTCTATCTGTTCTCGGATGTCTTTGTGCGCGGTTACTACCCCAGCTATGCAAAGTCGATCTTCGACAAGGAAGGCGTCGTGATGAATGTCTCCGAGGAAGATAAAGCGGATCTTGCGGCCGGTAAGGTGGACTACATGAAACGCCACATTGCTGCCATGAAGGAAGCCGTGGAGGAAGGCGTTGACCTGATGGGCTACACTATGTGGTCCTGCATCGACCTGGTCAGCGCCGGCGGCGGTGAGCTGCGCAAGCGCTATGGCTTTGTCTATGTGGACGCCCACGATGACGGCACCGGCACCTTCAAACGTTACCGCAAGGACAGCTTCTGGTGGTACAAAAAGGTCATCGAGAGCAACGGCGAGGACTTGGGCTGAGCGCCCCGGCGGATGTCCTGAAATCCACGCAGGGTTCTGCGTGAGCGCCTGAAAAAGCACCAAGAAAGCATCAACTCAACTCCCGCTGGTTTCTGTAACAGGAAGCCAGCGGCTTTTGTGTATTCGGAGAATGGAATCATTCGGCGTATGTGCTGGCCTTCTGCGTCATTACCTGCATCGCCTTTGTGGGAATGTTGTTCCTCTTTCGACTGGTTGCTTGTCGATGTAATTCAATGCATTTCTTTTTGCGCTCGCATCTCTATTTCATGAAAATGCCCCCATTCCGGACAACCGGAATGGGGGCATATATCAGAGCAGACGGGGGTGCTTTAAGCGTTACGGCTTTTTGTGCTCCGGGTTTTCGCAGCGGCTGTGGCAGGACGCACAGTTGCCGCCGCAGCCCTCACCCTTCCAGCCGCCGTTCTTGGAGATCCACACAACGGCCAGTGCAAACAGGACGGCCAGCACCAGCAGGGTGATAATTCCACGCAGTGTCAACATTTTAAAAACCTCTTTTCCTGCGGAACGTTTCCGCTTTCAGTATACACGATTTTGCCCCAGAGCGCAACCGGAATGCCGCACGGAAAAAAATTGAAATTTTTTGAAAATAGGGCTTGCAATTTGCCCGGGGCCGTGCTATAATAATCACGTTCCAATTCGGAGCGCCAAACAAAACAACAGAATATGGAGGATTAGCTCAGCTGGTTAGAGCACCTGCATCACACGCAGGGGGTCTGGGGTTCGAGTCCCTAATTCTCCACCAAACGTAAGGCCGTTTACCTGAAAAGGTAAGCGGCATTTTCTTGTACCTACGTGCTTTTTGATATGCAAAAGTGAAACGGATTCACTTTTGCATATTGATAATGAAACGTGTGGGAGGCCCCCTTTTCAGTCGTTTGTAGCAAGTTTGTAGCAGATCTGTAGCAAAATTCGGAGAGGAACGGCAAAATGGCTCCGAAAACCCGATTTTTGCAGATTTTTGGGTATAAAATTTTATCATCGAATTTTGTGCAGAATGACGACGGCGCTTTTCATTCGGATTCTGATGCCGTATAATAAAGAAAAAGATCATGGATGAAAGGAGAAATCGCTGTGCGCTACACCATCAGGCATTTTGATTTGCCACTGCTTACCTTTGAAGCAAACATGGACAGTGCAGATACTGACCTCCATATTATAAAGGTCTACGAAGAAAACCGTTCCTTTCTACCTTTGAACCTGACTGTATCAGAAGATGGCGTGGAACGCTGGCTGCGGCATCGCACAATTCCGAAGAACCGAGCGTATGTAGATGCTCTGCTCTCTAAGGTGGGGCTTTCTTTGAATCGTCCGCTGGGAATTATCACCGTCTGCAAAGGACTTTCGCTCAATGACTGTTTTTGGGTAGATGCAGAGGGCTCCGGTGACACCTTTGAAAAAGTAAATCTTTACGATAACCGATTCAGTCAGGTGCTGGCAGCAATCGCCTTTACAGGATATGGCAGCAGCATACGAACTTCGCTTGCGTCCTGCCCGGAGTTCTCGACTAACGGGATGCTGCCAAAATGCTGGCGCAGACAAAACGGAAAAATCTACCTTTATAAAGGGGGTACGTCAGGGTTCAGTAATCTGGGATTTGAACCGTACTCGGAAATGTATGCTTATCAAGTTGCACAGGTGATGGGCGTGAATGCGATTCGCTACACCCTGACAAAAGATCTGAAAAAGACGCTTTGTTCCAAGTGTGAGCTGTTCACCAGCAAAGAGTATTCTTATATTCCCATCGGACAGCTTGTGTCCAAAGGTGGAATAAAAGCAATTTTTGCGTATTATCAGACGTTAGGTCAGAACTTTGTGGATGCGCTGGAAGATATGCTGGTCTTTGATGCGATCATCTGCAACACTGACCGCCACTATGGAAATTTTGGTGTGCTGGTAGATAATAAGACCAACACGATTGCGGCACCCGCACCGCTGTTTGACCACGGAAACTCGCTGTTCAGTCTGGGCGGAACGGATCTTTGGGACAACCAGAAAGCATTTGATGAATATGCCCGCACACTGCTTCCGCTTGCATACGATGATTTCTTTGCAGCTGCAAAGAGTGCAATGAAACCTCGTCACCGTGCAATGCTCCATAAGCTGCTGGATTTCCATTTTGACCGCAGAGCGACACGTTATAATCTGCCGCCAAATCGCTTGAAGATGATCGAAAAAGAGGTACAGCGCAGAGCAAGAGTGCTTTTAGGGTAAAAAGGAAATCGCCAAACGTGAGAGATTTTTCTCTCATGCATTGGCGATTTTTTGTATATCTGAAGCCGTCACACCGTGCCAGTTCATCGTGCTGAGGGCATTGACATATTCCTGCGAGACTTCCTTGTTGGGAATCCTGAAAATATCATTGTATTCGTTATATGTTATATCATAACCTTCGCTCCGTGCACGGCGTGCGGCACCTGTCAATGTAAGAAAATCCTGTTGCTTATCAATCATAATTTTTATCTCCTTTCGTAAAATGATGGGAAGCACAGGTGGCTTTTCATAATAAGCATATCTTTTTGAGATATAGGACTCTTATCCCTCTTGATGCGGATGCTGGTGAACAGCGCAGGCTTTCCGCAAACCGTGATCTCTTCGTAGTGTTCGGTCATTGCATTAAAGGTCATAATCTGTCCTCCTTAGATTTCAATGATAAAAGCTCTGAATTTCTCTTTGTAGAAATCCATTGTACTCTGCGGCAGGGAAGTCAGATTCCCTTCGTTGTCACATCCGGCCAGAAATCCCGGCCCGGCAAGAACATCGGCTCCATCCCACAGCGGACGATTGAGCGGCAGGCCAAGCAGCTTGCCTTCATCATTGCAGACCAGTGTGACCGCTGAACCGGTGTCACTCAATGTGATGCATTCGATCAGCCCGCCTACAAATTTCTGCATGGCTTCAAGGGTGTTGTCCAGATCAATCTCCTTTGGCAGCTCCATTGGCAGGAGCGCAAGGACTTTGATTTTTTCTTCTTTCATTGTGTGCCTCCAAATAAAAACAGGACAATCCAAATGGATTGTCCTGTAAAAAGTGAAAGGGAGCATCCGAAGATACTCCCCCTAAGTCATATACAGTTTAGCTGATGCCAAGCTCTTTCATAAGCTTGTCACGGTATGTTTCGTCTTCAGAAGCCCGCTTAACATCTTCAATGCGGCTCTGATCGAGGAGCTTCTTAACAAGAAGTGCCATTTGATTCTTGCCTTCGATTTTACCTTCAGCTTTTCCTTTGTTTTCCACTTTATCAAGCACATCGCACATATTGCGTGGGCCTCCAGTACAGTTTTTATTTTTTGCGTACCATGCAGCGCTTCTTGAAGAACGCGATGCCATAACAGAGGATGTCATCATAGTCATCCCGGAAGTCTGCTGCATACATCCGGTCATTGATCTGCTGAATGGCAGTATCACAGGCATCCGGCAGAGCATCCAGAGTTTTTGCATACTTGGCTTCAAAAATTGCCACACGGCCATTGCGGATATCCTTTACAATGACATCGCTGCGACCCTCGCCATGCTCTTTGTTGGATTCCACCACATAGCCAGCACCAGTAAAGATGCCTGCAAGGAAAGCGTGGTAAAAATCCTCCCGATAGTCATGGTAGCTGATGGTCATGCGCAGCAGCTTGGTCATTTCTTTTGTCAGAGCTTCGCTGTTTCCGCTCCAGACTGCATCAAACAACGGGCTGCGGTTCCATGCCTTAGCGCTGTCGTCAAACCATTTGCTTACAGTGGTTTCAAAAATTTCCCGAATCTCTGCATTTGGAATCATCAGCGCAGAGCAGCCATCCGGCAGCGAATCTGTCAGATCCTTATCCCGCACCTTGGTCAGATAACCTGTCAGATACAGCACACTCCAAAGATTTTCCTCAGAGGAGTGCAGATAATCGTAGGTCAGGTTTTCTTCAATATGCTGGACAATGGAGCCGCCAGCCATCAGCGTTTCGAGCTTCGTGGTGATATTGTCACCTGCATAGTCGATGAAAGAACGGATGATGGCGTTATCACTGGTGTTTTTCCAATAGCTTTTCGGCTTCTGTGCTACACCATACTGGAAATCCCGCAGATAACTGATCACGTCCCATGGACAATAAATGTCTGCATCGCCAAAATGATAACCGTCGTACCATGCCTTGATTTCAGCAGACTGCGATTCAAGATCAGCATCTTTCAGCATTTGATCTACATCTGCCTGTGTAAAACCAAAGGATTCGCTCAATCGGGGAGAAAGAATCGTATCCGAAACAAAATTGTTCGTCCCGGTAAAGATGCTTTCTTTTGCAATTTTCAGGCAGCCGGTAATAACAGCAAAGTCAAGCGAAGTATTGTCTTTGAGCGTGGTGCTCATCATAGCCCGCATCACGTCCAGCATCTGCGAATAATATCCGTTGCTGCTGGCTTTTGCAATGGGAACATCATACTCATCCAGAATGACGACCGCCGATTTTTTGAAGTGGATTTCCAGCATCCGGGTCAACAGCAAAAAGCAGCTTTTGGTTTCATCCATAGATGCAGTGCGTCCCAGAATCCGCTTAAAGATGCCTTTGTCATCGTCGGAAATAGCATCGTCATCCAAAAGAAACTGATAATCCTGAAATGCAAATGCCAGTTTCATGCACAGCATTCCATAGGCACTTTCAAAGGTCAGACCGTCCGTGTCCTTGAAAGAGAAAAAGACCACAGGACACTGATTCATCCACTTTTTGCAAAGCTCTGTGTTTTGGGAAATCGCCAACCCCTCAAACATCTGCTTGCTGTCTTTGCGGATGTCAAGAAAATTTGCGAGAGTGCTCATACCAAGTGATTTTCCGAAACGGCGAGGACGAGTAATCAATGTTACTTCAGCGATACCTCCGCTAAGAAGTTCGGAAATCAGATTGGTCTTGTCGATATAATAATACCCGCCTTCTCGAATCTTCTCAAAATTCGAGATTCCGACAGGAAACTGCAAATCTTTCATGCAATGCTCCTTTCCGCTCACAGAGGAGAGCTTTCAGAACTCACTACTGTAAGTGTACCATGAAATATAGAATCATACAAGAATCAAGTGACATCGAAATAGAGCAGTTTTATTATGCTACGTTCAATCTGGTGGCTTTGTAGCAGTCGGCGCACATTCCCTCATGGGTAGCGGCAAACTCTGCGGCCTGCATGATGGAGCCATCCTTCAGCTTGACCCTCTTGATGGGCTGGTTGCAGCGAGCGCAGATGCAGGGCACAGGCGGCTGTTCCTGCTTCGGGCTAGCGGATCTCGGTTTCGGCTGCTTTTGAGGCTCTGCTTCAGGCTGCGGTGCGGCATCTTCCGGTAAATCTTCTCCAGCATAGACATAGAGACCAAGACCGAACATAGCAAGGTTCTTCACCAAGCACCGCATGATAGCCTTATTCACATCGAACATGGATGCTGCTTCTACAGTGCGCTCTTCCATGCCGATCTTTTCACGGCGGCGGGTCTGCGGATTGTAGTCCCATTTCGGGGTGGTGTAGGTATAAG
>OOAK01001106.1_pt1 | contig 20246 bp, 18 predicted proteins | sample 1671811 | NCBI WGS metagenome assembly OOAK01 (sample SAMN06348195, study PRJEB24527) | human gut metagenome | biome: human gut; feature: ankylosing spondylitis patient; material: feces | host: Homo sapiens | place: China | collected 2015-10 | reverse complement strand
ATTCCTTTACCTCTTCAAAGTCAATATATTCACCCTCGTCACTTCCAAATATCTTTTTCCTGCCCGATGTAGTTTCATTGGACTGACGCTGTGAATTGCTTTCGCTGGAAGATGATGAGTTATACTGACTGTTTCGTGAACTCGTATTAGTCGAGGAAGATGCGTTTCCGGTTGTCATACGACGACCGATTCCTAATATTGTACGTATCACCTTGGAGATTAAGGCAAGTCCGATAACAAGAATTATCAGAATGAAAAAAAATAGAAATCCTAAAATATGAAACATAGTTATTGTTTTTATTCATAAAGTAACAATAACCGTGCCGCGATTATTGTTTTAATTATTTTTTACGTGTTGCCAATGACAGGAGAATATACCAGATAATGACCGCTGCTATACCGCTTAACTGGAAAATGATAAGCAATGGCAGACTGACAATCAGAAATATATAACTGATTTTGTTGTGTCCCCAAGACAAATCTTTAAACTTCAATGAGAACATTGGCAGTTCTGCGACAAGCAGTAATGACATGACTACCACTAATACAAAAAGATAGATAGCATTAAAATTGTCGGATATTAAAAAAGAATGTCCTCCTACAGCCAGTGAAGCCCAGAATAATGCATTGGCAGGCGTAGGCATGCCGATAAAAGAACTGGTCTGGCGTTCGTCTATATTAAATTTGGCTAGTCTTAATCCCGAGAATACAGCAATCAGAAAAGCCGTGTATGGCATAATGCCTGCTACCGGCATTAAAAAATCCGGATAATATACTTCCTTGAACAAGGAAAAAGCAATGGCTGCCGGGGCCAATCCGAATGTAATGTCATCAGCCAGTGAGTCTAGTTCTTTACCGATAGGAGATGATACATGTAGCAAACGTGCGGTCATTCCATCAAAGAAATCGAACATAGCACCTAATACAATGAATAATAAGGCTTCCTTATAATTGCCATGAAAAGCCATATACGCAGCTATACAACCTGAAAACAAGTTGCAGCTTGTAAGTGTATTGGGAATATTGCGAACGATTGCGTTTGCCATGTTTTTGCTTCCTTCCTGTATTACTTTAATTTTGCTATGACAGTCTGATTACCTGTTGTCTTTTGCCCCATCTTAACGCACACTTCAGTTCCCAGAGGCAAATATACGTCTACACGTGATCCGAATTTTATGAATCCCATGTGTTCGTCAATGTAGCAGTCTTCTCCTTTTTCTGCATAAGTAACGATACGGCGTGCTACTGCTCCTGCAATCTGTCTAGCCATGACCGTATGTCCTTCCGGAGTATCTATTACCACCATCGAGCGTTCGTTTTCTGTACTTGCTTTCGGTAACCATGCTTTCATGAAACGTCCGTTATGATGATCAACGTGACGAATAACTCCATCTACCGGATACCAGTTGGCATGAACGTTTGTAATATCCATAAAGATAGAAATCATCAGACGACGATCATGAAAATATTCATGCTCATCTACTTCCTCTATCACAACGATACGACCATCGGCAGGGGCTACGACAATTTTTTCTGTTTCACCATCGAACAGACGGATAGGGCAACGGAAAAAATTTACCATCAGCAAGTAAAGAATGATGCTGGCAAAAGCTATGATGTAGAAAGGCATTTTGCACTCTAATCCCCAATACAATGCTGCGTTGACAATAAGCAATAAAAGTGCGCTGGTGATTAGAATGTGAGTACCTTCCCGGTGTAATCTTATTTTCTTTATCTTTTTTATTTTGTTCAATCGGGTCATAACAAAGTTTATTTATCGTGCAAAAATATATTTAATTTAAAAACCTGCCAAATAAACAACCGTTAGAATTGTCCTTTATGCCTTTTTTTTACTAAAAAGTATTCATTCGTTACAAGTTTTATCGTTTGTAGTTGGTTGTTCTCCGAAAGCTCGGTATCTTTGAACTCTGTTTTTAATAATGAAAATATGCAAGATTTTGTTCATTTGCACGTCCATACTCAATATTCTATTCTCGATGGTCAGGCATCAATTCCCCGTTTAGTAGATAAAGCCATAGCCAACGGCATGCGAGGCATTGCTATTACAGATCATGGTGATATGTTCGGTATAAAGGAATTCTTCAACTATGTAAATAAGAAGAATGGCGGGACCAACGGTGAAATAAAGGATTTGAAGAAAAAGATAGCTGCACTGGAAAGTGGAAAAGCTGAGTCGGAGAATCCGGAAGCCGACCTTGCTGCTTGCCGTGAACAGTTGGAAGCTGCCAAGAAGAAGCTCTTCAAGCCGATTATCGGTTGTGAAATGTATGTCGCACGCCGTCGTCTGACTGATAAGGAAGGAAAGGCTGACCAGAGTGGATACCACCTGGTGGTACTTGCTAAAAACCTGAAGGGTTATCACAACCTTATCAAACTGGTATCGAAAGCATGGACCGAGGGATTCTATATGCGTCCGCGTACCGACCGTGTGGAACTGGAAAAATATCACGAAGGACTGATTGTCTGTTCGGCATGTTTGGGTGGAGAGATTCCACGTCGCATTACGGCAGGTCAGTTTGCAGAGGCCGAAGAAGCTATCCAGTGGTATAAGAATCTGTTTGGCGATGATTTTTATCTTGAACTTCAGCGTCACAAGGCTACAGTGCCTCGTGCAAATCATGAAACTTACAAGCTTCAGGAAGTTGTAAATCAGAAACTGGTAGAGTATTCAAAAAAATATAATATCAAACTGGTGTGTACAAACGATGTACACTTTGTCGATGAAGAAAATGCTGAAGCACACGACCGTCTGATCTGTTTGAGTACGGGTAAGGATCTGGATGATCCTAACCGTATGCTTTAATACTTGCGATATATGCGATCAGGTAGAGTTTTATTCGATCGATCATGCGCCTATCATGCCTACTTTTGCCATTCCCGAAGATTTCGGAACAGAAGAGGAATATCGTAAGAAATTCACCGAAAAAGATTTGTTCGATGAATTTACCCAAGATGAAAATGGCAATGTGGTCATGGATGAAGCTTCGGCAAAGGCCAAGATTGAGCGACTGGGAGGTTACGAAAAGCTGTATCGTATCAAGCTGGAAGCCGATTATCTAGCAAAGCTGGCATACGACGGAGCACGCCGCCGTTATGGTGAGCATCTGGAAGATGAAGTAAAAGAACGTATCAAGTTCGAACTTCATATCATGAAAACCATGGGTTTCCCGGGTTACTTCCTTATTGTGCAGGACTTTATTTCTGCTGCCCGCAATCAACTTGATGTATCTGTCGGTCCGGGACGTGGATCAGCAGCCGGTTCGGCTGTAGCCTATTGTCTGGGTATTACGCAGATCGACCCTATCAAATACGATTTGCTATTCGAGCGTTTCTTGAACCCTGACCGTATTTCTTTGCCTGATATCGATGTCGACTTCGATGATGACGGACGAGGACGCGTGTTGAACTGGGTAACCGAGAAGTACGGACAGGAAAAGGTTGCTCATATTATTACATACGGTACGATGGCTACCAAGCTTGCCATTAAGGATGTAGCACGTGTACAGAAACTTCCTCTTTCGGAGTCCGACCGTTTGTGTAAGCTTGTACCCGATAAGATTCCTGATAAGAAACTTAACTTGCCCAATGCAATAGCCTATGTGCCCGAGCTTCAGGCAGCCGAAGTATCGTCGGATCCTGTGCTTCGTGATACCATCAAGTACGCCAAGATGCTGGAAGGAAACGTCCGCAATACGGGTGTACATGCTTGTGGTACGATTATCTGCCGTGACGATATTACCGACTGGGTTCCTGTCAGCACGGCCGACGATAAAGAAACCGGCGAGAAGATGCTCGTTACCCAGTATGAAGGTTCGGTTATTGAAGATACGGGACTGATCAAGATGGACTTCCTGGGACTGAAGACACTCTCCATCATCAAGGAAGCTCTCGAAAATATTAAGCAGAGTAAAGGAATTATCCTGAATATAGACGAGATTCCAATCGACGACCCTGCTACTTACCGCCTTTATAGTGAGGGTAGAACCATCGGTACGTTCCAGTTCGAATCGGCTGGTATGCAGAAATATCTTCGTGAACTTCAACCGACTACGTTCGAGGATTTGATTGCCATGAATGCCCTTTACCGTCCGGGACCGATGGATTATATCCCCGACTTTATCGACCGTAAGCAAGGACGTAAGCCTATCGAATACGATATTCCCGTCATGGAGAAGTATCTGAAAGATACATACGGTATTACTGTCTATCAGGAGCAGGTGATGTTGCTGTCGCGTCTGCTTGCCGACTTTACCCGTGGTGAATCGGATGCCTTGCGTAAGGCGATGGGTAAGAAGTTGCGCGACAAGCTGGATCATATGAAGCCTAAGTTTATCGAGGGAGGTAAGAAAAACGGTCATGATCCGAAGATTCTGGAAAAGATCTGGGCAGACTGGGAAAAATTTGCTTCCTACGCCTTCAATAAGTCGCATGCTACCTGCTATTCGTGGGTTGCCTATCAGACTGCTTACCTGAAAGCCAACTATCCGTCGGAATATATGGCGGCTACCATGAGTCGTAACATTTCGAACATTACCGAAATTACCAAGCTGATGGACGAAAGTAAGGCTACTGGGGTGAACGTACTGGGTCCTGATGTAAACGAAAGTAGCCTGAAGTTCTCTGTAAACCGTCATGGAGATATCCGTTTCGGACTGGGAGCTATCAAGGGAGTGGGAGAATCTGCCGTACAAAGCATCTTGACCGAACGACAGAAAAACGGACCGTTTAAAGATATCTTCGACTTTGTGCAGCGTGTGAATCTTTCGGCATGTAACCGTAAGAATATCGAAAATCTGGCTTTGGCCGGAGCATTCGACAGCTTCCCGAACATTCATCGTGAAGACTTCTTTGTAAAGAATGCCAAAGACGAAACATTTGTCGAAGTACTGGTGCGTTATGGAAACAAATATCAGATGGATAAGGCAGCTGCCGCCAATTCGTTGTTTGGTGGTGAGCATGAGGTGGAAATAGCTACTCCCGAAATTGTCCGTGCACCGGCATGGAGCGATCTGGAACGCTTGAACAAAGAGCGTGAATTGGTAGGTATTTATCTGTCTGCACATCCGCTGGATGAGTTTTCTGTTATACTTGAAAATGTATGCAATACTCACATGGCACAACTGTCTGATCTGACTCCGTTGCAGAATCATGACCTGACACTGGGAGGTATCGTAACCGGTGTACGCGAAGGATATACCAAAACAGGAAAACCTTTTGGCGTGGCAAAAGTGGAAGACTATTCCGGTACGGCCGAATTTGCATTTTTTGGCAATGAATGGGTAGAAAAGAAAAACTTTTTTGCCGAAGGAATGTTTTTATTTATGCACGGTAAGTGTCAGCCTCGCCAGTGGAAGCAGGAGGAATGGGAAGTGAAGATCAATAACATCGAACTGCTGTCGGAAGTAAAAGACCGGCTGATAGAAAAGCTGACGGTTACCGCTCCTCTGTCTGCTGTCAACGACGAGATGATTATGGAACTGAGTTCGCTGGTAAAAGAAAATCCTGGGAATGCCGAACTGTACTTCTATATCCGAGATGAAGACGGACAGATGTATGTCAATCTGATGTCACGTACAATGAAAATATCAGTACGAAAAGACATTGTAAATTATTTAAAAAGTCAGCCATTGTTGGACTATAAAATAAATTAGTATATATTTGCGTATATAATTGAATAACCTAAACAACTAGAATTATGGCATTGAACATTAAAGATGACAATTTTGAAGCTATTGTAGCAGAAGGAAAACCTGTAGTATTGGATTTCTGGGCTACTTGGTGTGGACCTTGTAAGCAGATTGCTCCTTACATCGAAGAATTGGCAGAAGAGTATAAAGATACTGTAAACATCGGTAAATGTGATGTAGACGATAACGCTGATCTTCCTGCACAGTTTGGTGTACGTAATATTCCTACCGTATTGTTCATCAAGAACGGTGAAGTGGTAGACAAACAGGTTGGTGCTACTACAAAGGCTGCTTTGAAAGAAAAAGTTGAAGCTTTATTGAAATAAAATAACTTAAAACGCGCTAAGACTATGGGAATGGAAGACGATTTCTTGTTGGAAGATGAGGACGATGAAAAGACCATCGAGTTTATTAAGAACTATTTGCCTCAGGATTTGAAAGAGAAGTTTACAGACGACGATTTGTATTACATTCTCGACTTGATAGTAGACTATTATACAACCAGCGGATGTCTGGACGCTCAACCTGACGAAGAAGGTTACATCAACATCGATGAAATTGTAAACTACATAGTCAAAGAGGCTGCAAAAGACGGTATGGGACCTTTCGAACCCGACGATGTGTTCTTTGTAGTTCTGGGCGAAATGGAATACGGAAATTCATTGGGACAAGTCGATTGATTTGTCAGCAAGAAATAGGGAAAAAGAGGCTTTCTTCAAAAATGAGGAAGCCTCTTTTTTTGATGTTTTTTTTAAGAATTTTATATTTGTGTTATGCAGTTTTCTTATGTAATCAGCTACTGCGAACTTATTTTACAGGAGTGAGGGTAAAACAGTCTAAATCGGGAGACCAGCTAAATCGGCTTCCTATTCTTATCACATTATATCCTTTTTGTAAATTTACGGTGAATGTCGTTTGAGCGACACCTTTAGAACGATCTGTTTCCAATTTGTCAGCCACTGTCATGTTTCCGTTGACAGTAACTTCCAGGCGGCGGTCACTTATTTCACGTTCTTTCTTTTCGGCAGGTATGTATTGAACTGTCATCTGGTATGTACCACCTTGTTCACTGAAAACTTCATTCCATTGTGCGTAGTTGTCTTTATGTCCGCCAAGATTGGTTATTGTCATGCCTCCGGATGCTGTTTCGAAAGGCATGAAAGCTATTCCCCGTTTACGTTTTGCCAAGTCGTCAAACTGATTCAGATAAGCCTGTTCTGCCTCGTAGCGGATAGGTTCCATACGTCTTTCACCTTCTACTCTCAGAATTTTGGTTCCGTGGGGAAGTACGTCAAACTGTATGAAGTCTGTTACCGAACGTTCATCTTTTTGTTTTACAAGGTCGCGTATACGTGTTGTACCTTCCAGTTCGAGTATTGATAAGGGAACCCGGAAGGAACAGATTTCTTCGGTCGGGTTATATAGAGCTACTGCCCGTATTGTTCCTCTTTTTTCTTCGATGTCTTTTACCAGTACATATCCTCCATGCTCGTGTTGCACTACATACGCCTGAAGTCCCAGCGGATCTTGGTTCAGTGCGATGAGTTCCTTATTTTTCAGCAGTTGCAGTGAAGATGCCGGGATGGCAGTCAGATCGCAGCCGATCAGCAGTGGTGAACTCATTATGCACCACATGCCAAAGTGAGTTTCCTCCTCTTCCGGCTTTAATCCTCGTCCTATTTCCAGCATGTCCATATCATTGTAATGTCCGTTACCGGCAAAGGCTGAGAGATACAGATTTTTGTCGATTATATATTTGACAGATTCCCACGACGGATTGATATCTCCGCTGATTCTCCAGGAACGTGCCAGACTGCTTACCCATGTACCCGGATAAGCCCATCGGCAGATATTCAGAGAAATATTTCGTGGACAAACTTCGCGGATGGCATTGACAATTTCCGTATATCTTTCTTGTTCTTCAAGGTCGAGCTGCTGTCCGGCTCCGCAGTAGTCAATCTTGATAAAATCGAATCCCCATTCGTTGAAGAAAAGGTTGGCGTCCTGATGTTCAAAACCATAAAGACCAACCCTAATTCCGTTTTTATCTCCATCCCAAAGCGAACCGCATGTGTTGGCTCCCGCTTCCGAATAAATACCTGCTTTCAGTCCCAGTGAATGGATATAGTCGGCTATTCCTTTCATTCCGTTTGGAAAACGTTGTGGATGGGTATGCAGGATACCTTTCTCATCGCGGAATCCGAAGAATCCGTCATCGATGTTTATGAAATGATAGCCAACCTTGTCAAGTCCCTGTGAAATCATGGCATCTGCCTGTTTCTTGATCAGCTCTTCGTTGATATTGACGCGGTAAGTGTTCCATGAACTCCATCCCATTATAGGTGGTTCTACGTAATTGACTTGTGCATAGCCTCCTAGTGCAATGATTCCGAGTAAGCTTGCTGTGAAGCATTTTTTGAGGTTGGTGTTTTTCATAGATTAGTTGTTACTTAGATGCATCCCTGAATGGAGAGGAAGAAGAATACTCCCGTAGCTATCATCAGCAGACCGATGGCGGCATAAAACAGACGTGCACGGTTTCTGCCGGCATTGGCTACGATGAATTGTGTGTTATGGGCCGTAAAAAACCAGTCACAGTTGAATAGGGCAGCCAGCAGCGCCAGCAGCCCCACCAGGACAAATATGCCCTGTATGATATAGTGTGTCACCATAATGCATTATTCTTCGGCATCGAAGCGGACGGTACGAGTGCCGTCTTCGTTTTCTTCGATATATACCTTTACTGCATTGCCCGGAAGCAAGTCTTCTATCAGTTCGGGCCATTCGATAAAGCACAGAGCTCCACTGTAAAAATAATCTTCATACCCCATGTCGTATACTTCTTCCAGTTTTTTGATACGGTAGAAGTCGAAATGATAAATCAGTTCTCCAGTAGTTTCCGAACGATACTCATTTACGATAGCGAATGTAGGTGAGTTGATGACATCTGTTACTCCCAGTTCTTCGCATACAGCTTTGGTAAAAGTAGTCTTTCCTGCTCCCATTTTGCCGTAGAAGGCAAATACTGTGTTATCGCCCATGGCTGCAATAAACTCTTTGGCAGCTTCGTGGATATGATCGAGTGAAGTAATTTTTATTTCCATAAGTATCTGTTTTTATTGTTCTTGCAAAAGTAAGTAAAAATCGCGAATATTTATTCCTGTTTACGGAACTGCCGGCAGATTTTTGCTGCGACATATATCAGTATGGATATAAAGATGATGGCTGCTCCTGAAGGAATCTGATATTTGTATGAGAACAGCAGTCCGCCCAGACAACTGATATAGCCGATGCCGATAGACAGCCAGATGATATTCTTGAAACGGCTGGTAAACAAGTTTGCCGTCATCTGTGGGAGAGTGAGTAGCGAGATGGCAAGCACGATGCCTACCATGCGCAGGCATGATACGATAGTCAGAGCGATAAACATCATCAGCAGATACTCGAAAGTGGCTACGGGAAGATGTTGTGAACGCGCGAACTCACGGTCGAAAGCGATAGCTACGATTGGGCGTAGAAACAGTGAAAAGAATATGATAAGCACTATACTCAGTATACCAAGCAGCAGTATGTCACTTTGTGTGATGGTAAGTATATTTCCGAAAAGAAATGAAGAAAGGTCGGGAGTGAATCCCGGAGCAAGGAAACTGAAAATGATTCCGATAGCCATTCCGAATGTCCAGAATACAGCAATGGCAGAATCTTCACGCATATCACTCCGCTTGCTGAGCCATTCTACTCCGAAAGCTGACAGCACTGAAAAAATGGCTGCCGTGAGCAGGGGAGAAATACCTGTATAGAGTCCGATTCCGATACCTCCGAAAGAAGCATGTGTGATTCCTCCGCTGATAAAAACAAGCCGACGGGTAACAATGTAGGTTCCGATAATTCCGCAGGCGATGCTGGCAAACAGACTACCCAGTAAGGCATGTTGGAAAAAAGTATATTGTAACAGTTCTAATATATCCATGATAGTTGTATTCGGTAATGAGACAGACCGGCAGGAAGATTAATGAAATCTTCGTTCTCCTACGATAAGGAAAAGTTCATCTTTCAGTTCGTCGGGCAATTCAATGCCGCGAAGTTGCAGACTTCGGCTCCATCCTGCTACATCCACTTCCTGCATGGAGTACAGAATGTCGCGGAACTCTTCGATTTCCTCTTCCGAATATCCGTCAGAAGGACGTCCTTTGAAGCGGTCCAGTTCTTCGTCGTCGTAATATTCTATTTGCTTGCTTACAGCTGCCAGCAGACTTTCTTTTTCACAAATCTGATGCTGACCGCAACATTCACTGTCTACAGTTACTACAGGAGGAGCTTCTTCCAGCTCTCCACGATCGCTTTTCTTTTGTATGTTCCGGTTATAGAAATATCCGGCAACTAGTCCGAATAATGCTACTCCTATCAGTATGACAATAAGTATCCACATGATGATTTATTCCTCCGTGATGTTGAATCCCGCATGTATCAGGTTTTCCCAGTAATGCGGATATGATTTGGTAACTACTTGCGGATGATTGATGTATATATCTCCCAATCGGATGCAGGCGGGAGCAAAAGCCATAGCCATGCGATGGTCTTCGTAAGTGTCTATGCAAGGGCTGGCGTCAGGAGTACAGCGTTCACCGTTCCACGACAGTACGGAACCTTCGCTTTCTGTAATGAGGTATCCCAGCTTTTTCATTTCGGCTATTAAAGCGGCTATGCGGTCGGTTTCTTTAATTTTCAGGCTCTGAAGTCCGGAGAAACGGAAAGGAATACCCATTACGGCACAAGTCACTGCAAATGTCTGGGCTAAGTCAGGCTGATTAACGAAATCGTATTCCATGCGTGCAGTGATTTTTCCTGTTTTTCGAAGAGTCACTTCACGTTCCCCATAAACGGTTTCTACTCCCAGCTGTTCGAATAACCGTGCTACTTCCGAGTCACCTTGCGGGCTTTCGCGGAATAATCCCGGCAGACAGACTGTTGCCTGTTCCGACAATGCGCAGATTTCATACCAGTACGAAGCTGCGCTCCAGTCGCTCTCTACATAATAGGGAACAGCTTGATAAGGTTGAGGCTTTACTTCCAGTTGGTTTTCACTGATCCAGGCTACACTGGCTCCAAAGTCGCGCATCAGTTTCAGCGTAAGGTCGATATATGGGCGAGATACAATTTCTCCCGTCAGTGTAAGCTTTAGTCCGTTAGTCAGTGCCGGACCTATCATCAGCAAGGCAGAGATATATTGTGAACTTACATTTCCTGGCAAAGTCACTTCACTGTTTACCAGCTTGCGTCCTACGATGCGCAAGGGTGGAAAACCTTCATTGCCTGCATATTCTACGTCGGCTCCCAGTGCACGGAGTGCATTGACCAGTATGCTGATAGGGCGCTGCTGCATACGCTGTGTTCCGGTTATGATGTGTGTGCCTTCGCCTACGGCAAGAAAAGCCGTCAGGAAACGCATGGCCGTACCGGCCGCCATAATGTCGATGATGGAAGGCATGTGTTGCAAAGCCTGTATCATCACCCGTGTGTCGTCGCAGTCGGACAGGTTTTCCGGGTGACAGTTTCCTTTGGCAAGGGCATTGATTATCAGTGCACGGTTGCAGATGCTTTTCGATGAAGGAAGCTGTATGCAAGTATTTATTCCGTGGGGGGAAGTGACTTTTATCCGCTTCATGCTATATCTTTTCTTGTTGTTTGCAAATTTGTTGTGTGGCAAAGATAGAAAAAAACGAAGAATTTATGAGGGCAACTCATTCAAATTCCGTCCCAATTCTATTTTCTCGAACTTGTATCCCAGACGTTTCAGCTCGATGGCTGCACCGATACGGAACATTGTGCGGCAGGCACGTGCGAAAACATGAAAAGCCATCGGACTCTGAGGTTCTATCTGTTCATGGCGTATCATGCTTACTGTAGCTTGTCCGCAGCGGCGGATAATGTCTTCCAGCTGGCCTGCTTCTTTGCTGTCGAGCGGCAGTTGCAGCAGGTCGCGTACGATGTGTTCGTCCATATCATCGAAACCTTGCTCACCGTAATACGACTGATAGCTGGCCTGTGCGTAATATTCCCAGTCTTCATCCCATCCAGAAGCGACTCCCAGGCCAAGATAAGCAGCCCAAGCTACTGATACGACAGGATAATCACGAATTTGTCCTACCGCATCGGCTACATATTCGGGAGCCAGGTCGTGCCAGCGGTTGTCTATGTCATCGGCAGCAAGTAGCGTACCGTCGAGCATGCCGTAATTGGTACACAAGTGCAGTAACTCTTGCTGTAGTTTCTCTTCAAAGTTGTTTAAATATTCTGTATTCATCTGTTTTCTTATTTTTTGCCAAAGATAGGCATTTTTACGTTTAGGAAATTAGGCATGAATAGAAAAACAGACATCAAACTTTAGGGAATTGGCAAAAAATACTGGCAGAATTTACTATCATAAATTCCGTTTGCGTACAAAATGTATGCATTCGGGTGAGTGATTCAGTTTTTTTGTTAAAACTGTTTAATTGTAGGAACTATCTTTTATAGTCATGGAACATTGCGCTATATTTGTGAGGCAAACACACTTATTTTTTATATGGATGAGATAATCATAATTATCGGGTTGATAGTACTTAACGGTATTTTCGCTATGTCCGAGGTGGCATTAATATCAGCCCGTAAATCTCGGCTTTCTTCAGATGCAAAAAAAGGCAGCAAGTCTGCTAAAGTAGCTTTAAAGCTGGCTAACGACCCCGACCGCTTCCTTTCAACAGTACAAATTGGAATTACCCTGATTGGTATTTTAACCGGTATCTATTCGGGAAACCGCATTGCTGCCGACCTGACCGAAACCATGATTTCGTGGGGAGTATCTGTTACCTATGCTTCGGCATTGGCTCAGGGTATCATTGTAGTCGTTGTAACTTACCTTACGATTATTTTCGGAGAACTCGTACCGAAGCGTATCGGACTGAGTGTTGCCGAAAAGGCTGCCAAAGTGGTTGCACGTCCCATGAGAGTACTTGCTTCTATCGCACTTCCTTTCGTTTGGCTGCTTTCCAAGAGTACTGAGATTATTTTCAATTTACTGGGGATCAAGGAAACCGACAATAAGGTGACCGAAGAGGAAATCAAGTCTATTATCGAGGAGGGAACCGAAGAAGGAGAGGTACAGCCTGTAGAGAAAGATATCATGCAGCGTGTATTCTTGCTGGGCGATTTGAAAGTCAGCTCGATCATGACACACAAGAGTGATATTGTCTGGCTGGACATGGATATGACTGCCGACGAAGTCAGAGCGGTAGTAAATGAAAACTTGTTTGAGTTTTATCCGATAGCCGACGGTGACCTGGATCATGTGAAAGGAATTGTAAACTTGAAAGATCTGGTTGTACATCTGTCTAATCCCGATTTTAAGCTGGCGTCTTTGATTCATGAGGCTACGTATTTTCATGAGAGCATGAACGTTTATAAAGTGCTTGAGCAGATGAAGATGCAGAAAATCAGTCGTGCACTGGTTTGTGATGAATTTGGTATCTGTACCGGTATTATTACGCTGCGTGATATTCTGGAAGGATTAGTGGGTAATGTAGACGATCCGGAGGAAGAACCGGATATCATCAAACGAGTAAATAAGGAAGGCTGGCTGGTAGACGGACAGTGTTCATTATATGACTTCTTGTGTTATTTTAACCGCAGTGACTTATTCGAAGCTTCAGAGTATCATACGTTGGGAGGCTTGCTGCTGAAGGAATTGCAGCACATTCCTACCAGTGGTGAAACACTCCAGTGGAACGGATTTACTTTCGAGGTTGTCGATATGGACGGAGCGCGTATCGATAAGGTACTCGTCACCACACCGATAGCCGAAGATAACGGTGATGAAGAAGCTTGATATTATTAAGTGATACAGAATGATGATGAAAAGGGAATTCAAATCATATTTTCTGTTGGCTATCTGCATGCTGATGCTGGTTGCCCAGGTTTTCCCACATCATCATCATTCGGAAATATTCTGTTTGTCGACTGATCTGGTGGCACATGAGGCTACTGCAACATGCAGCAGACATATGCATCATAGCGACGATGCCGACCGCCATTCGTGTACCAGTGTGTGTGTTACCAATTTTCAATGCAGTACACCCGACCAGCATCTGTCCGACATAACTCCCGATTATTCTTTTTATTCCATACTTTATCCGTTGGTTAACGTATTGGGCGTACTGGCCTTACCGACTGACGATGCTGATGCCGACTGGGCGCTCTTTGTAGAAAGTCTGCATGCGTACCAGTTTATTCAGACAGCTGGGTTACGTGCACCTCCCGCTTCTGTAATTCTTGTATAAAAAACTGCAATCCGGTTGCAGGACAATGTCCGTACCTTCGCGGTACGGAGAAATAAGTTTTTGTCTTTAATACATTAATTACATCATTATGAAGCATTATATTTTTATGGGAGCTCTGGCTGCGTGTATGCTGGGCTCTTGTGGAGGTCATGAAGGACATGACCACGAAGCTGAGGGGGAAGCAAAAGAGGCGCATGCTGCCCACGCAGACGAAATAGTTTTAACTCCTGAAAAAGCTCAGGCCGCCGGTGTACAAGTAGAGGAAGTACAACCAGCTGCTTTTCGTAGTGTGATTCCTACCAGCGGACAGGTATTGGCTGCTCAAGGCGATGAAGCCACTGTCGTTGCTGCTGTTTCGGGTGTTGTGAACTTTACCCGTTCATTGATTGAAGGTACACAGGTATCTGCCGGTATGGCACTGCTTACAGTTTCTTCACAGCATATTCAGGAAGGGGATCCGGTAAAGCGTGCCCGTATTGCTTACGAAACGGCAAAGAGTGAATACGAACGTGCGGCCAAGCTGGTGGACAAGCAAATCGTTTCGCAGAAAGATTTTAATCAGCTGAAAGAAAATTATGAAAATGCCCGCATAGCTTACGAGGCACTTTCTCCCAGCAAGGACGGAAAAGGAGTGGCTGTCAAGTCGCCGATAGGAGGCTATGTCAAGTCGTGTCTGGTAAAGGAAGGCGACTATGTAACCGTGGGACAGCCTTTGCTTACCGTTACCCAGACTCGCCGTTTACAGTTGAAAGCTGAAGTGTCCGAACGTTATTATGCTGGACTGAAATCGATTGTTTCGGCTAATTTCACAACTACTTACGATGACAAAGTATATCGGCTGGATGATTTGAAAGGACGTCTGCTGTCGTATGGCAAATCATCGGGCGATGCATCCTATTACATCCCGGTAACTTTTGAATTTGATAACCGTGGTGACGTGATACCTGGTTCTTTCGTAGAGGTATATCTGTTGTCGGAAGAGCGTCAGGGAGTTATCAGCCTGCCTGTTTCGGCAATTACCGAAGAGCAGGGACTGAATTTCGTATACTTGCAGGTAGATGCGGAATGTTACAAGAAACAGGAAGTAAAGCTTGGCATGAACGATGGCTGCCGTGTGGAAGTTCTTTCGGGACTGAAAGGCGGAGAAAAAGTGGTGACTGTCGGAGCCATGCATGTGAAACTGGCTGCTGCCGGCAATACTATTCCGGGACATACACACAATCATTAATCGTCGGACGTGTTTTGTTACAGACACGTATATCATTATAGAATATTATGCTGAATAAAATCATACATTTTTCATTACAGAACCGTCTGCTGGTTCTGGTGGCTTCGATATTATTGCTGATAGGAGGAACCTATACAGCATTTCATACCGAAGTGGATGTGTTTCCCGACCTGAATGCACCTACCGTAGTTGTAATGACGGAAGCGGGAGGCATGGCTGCCGAAGAAGTGGAACAGCTGGTTACGTTCCCTATCGAAACGGCAGTGAATGGTGCTACGGGAGTACGTCGTGTACGTTCATCGTCGACAACGGGATTTTCTGTAGTATGGGTAGAGTTCGATTGGGATACGGACATTTACCTGGCACGTCAGATTGTATCTGAAAAACTGGCAACGGTAGGTGAGGATTTACCCGATAATGTGGGCAATCCTACACTCGGTCCACAGTCATCTATTTTAGGTGAGTTGCTGATTGTGGGACTGACTGCCGACAGCACCTCTATGCTCGATTTGCGTACACTTGCCGACTGGACTATCCGTCCGCGCTTGCTGTCTACCGGAGGAGTTGCTCAGGTTGCCGTGTTGGGAGGTGACATTAAAGAATATCAGATACTGCTGCATCCCGAGCGTATGAAGCACTACGGTGTGACATTGGGAGAAGTCATGGCAGTAACTCGTGGCATGAATCAGAATACCAACGGAGGAGTAATTTATGAATATGGCAACGAATACATCGTGCGTGGAGTCGTTTCTACGGATAATGTACGCCAGATGGCACGTTCGGTTGTAAAGACAGTCGACGGTGCTCCGGTCACACTGGAAGATATTGCCGATGTACAGGTAGGAGCCCAGCAGCCTAAACTGGGACTTGCTTCGGAAAAAGGTAACCCTGCCGTACTGATAACTGTTACCAAACAGCCGAATACAGGAACTATCGAATTGACGGAAAAGCTGGAAGCTGCTTTGAAAGACTTACAAAAGAATCTTCCGGCAGATGTAAAGGTTTCTACCGATATCTTCCGTCAGTCACGTTTCATCGAAAGCTCTATTGGCAATGTACAGGAATCTCTTTACGAAGGAGCTATCTTTGTGGTTATCGTACTTTTCCTTTTCCTTGCCAACACACGTACTACCATCATTTCGCTGGTTACACTTCCCTTGTCGCTGGTGGTAGCTATTCTGGTACTTCACTATATGGGACTCAGTATCAATACCATGAGTCTGGGAGGTATGGCCATTGCCATCGGTTCGCTGGTAGACGATGCCATAGTCGATGTGGAGAACGTATGGAAGCACCTGCGTGAAAACCGTATGCTTCCTGCCGGCGAACGTAAACCTGTATTGGATGTCGTATTCCATGCTTCGCGTGAAGTACGTATGCCTATCCTTAACTCAACCCTGATTATCGTAGTGAGTTTCGTACCTCTGTTCTTCTTGAGTGGTATGGAAGGCAGAATGCTGGTTCCGCTGGGCATCGCATTCATCGTTTCATTATTCGCATCGACAGTTGTAGCGCTGACACTTACTCCTGTACTGTGCAGCTATCTGCTGGGAGGAGATTTCAAGAAAAACGGGCTGCCCAAAGAGGCTTTTGTTGCCGTATGGATGAAAAAGCATTACGAACGCGGACTGCTTTGGGCACTGGAACATAAGCGGACAGTGCTGGGTGGTACCATAGCCTTGTTTATCGTGGCATTGGGAGCGTTCTTTACGTTGGGGCACAGTTTCTTGCCACCGTTCAACGAAGGTTCGTTCACCATCAATGTAAGCTCTCTTCCCGGTATATCACTGGAAGAGTCTGATAAGATTGGTCGTCAGGCAGAGGAACTGCTGCTTACCATTCCCGAAATAAAGACCGTAGCACGCAAGACAGGACGTGCCGAACTCGACGAGCATGCACTGGGTGTAAACGTTTCGGAAATAGAAGCCCCGTTCGAACTGGACGGTCGTTCCCATCAGGAAGTACTCGAAGAGGTTCGTCATAAATTGTCGGTGCTGACTGGGGCAAATATCGAAATCGGTCAGCCTATCAGTCACCGTATCGATGCCATGTTGAGTGGTACGCAGGCAAATATCGCTATCAAGCTTTTCGGTGATGATCTGAACAAGATGTTCTCTTTGGGTAATCAGATAAAAGAGGCTGTAAGTGATGTAGAAGGTATTGCCGACTTGAATGTGGAACAGCAGATTGAGCGTCCGGAACTGAAAATTATACCTCGCCGGGAGATGCTTGCCAAGTATGGCATTTCACTGGCACAGTTCAATGAATTTGTTACGGTAAACATGGCCGGAGAAGTTGTTTCTCAGGTATACGAAAAAGGAAAATCTTTCAATCTTGTGGTGCGTGCAGCGGAAGATAACCGTGGCTCGATGGAACGTATCAAAGACCTGATGATAGACGATGCTCAGGGACGCAAGATACCGTTGAGCTACGTGGCGCGCGTGGAATCGTCGATGGGACCGAATACCATTAACCGTGAGAACGTAAAACGTAAGATTGTCATTTCGGCAAATACCAGCGGACGTGACCTGCGCAGTGTAGTAAACGATATCCAGACACGGGTGAATGAAAAGATACAGTTGCCCGAAGGTTATCACATCGAATACGGCGGACAGTTTGAAAGTGAGCAGGCTGCCAGTCGTACCTTATTGCTTACTTCCCTGATGAGTATTGTGGTCATCTTCCTGTTGCTGTACATGCAGTTCCGCAATGCTTCACAGAGTGGTGTGATTTTGCTGAACCTGCCACTTGCCCTGATAGGCGGTGTATTTGCCTTGCTGTGCACTACAGGTGAAGTCAGTATTCCGGCAATCATCGGATTTATATCATTATTCGGTATTGCTACCCGTAACGGTATGCTGCTTATCAGCCATTACAATACGTTGCGTGATGAACAAGGAATGGGATTGCGCGAAAGTATTCTTCGAGGTTCTCTCGACCGTCTGAATCCGATTCTGATGACCGCCTTATCGTCTGCTCTGGCATTGATACCTCTTGCTTTGCGTGGAGGTCTGCCCGGCAACGAAATCCAGAGTCCAATGGCAAAGGTTATCCTGGGAGGTTTGCTTACCTCGACTTTCCTCAATGCTTTTGTCATCCCTATTGTGTACGAACTGATGAACCGCAAGAAGTCAGATGCTAATAAACAGTAATTATGAAACATACCTATATTACATTGGCTGCATGTCTGCTTTTTACGGCAGGCATGCAGGCACAGAGCATCGATGAGGTGCTCCGTCAGATAGAACAGAATAATAAAGAATTGCAGTCACAGCAACATGCTACACGAGCTGCACAATTGGAAGTCCAGACGCAGAATAACCTGGAAGATCCTTCGGTAGAATATAGTCCGTTTTATACCAAAGGTATTACCGGTATGTCGAGTTCGGAACTGGTCGTGACACAGGGATTCGATTTTCCCACCTTGTATGCGGCACGCAGCCGTTCGGGAAAGTTGCAGCGTGAAGCCCTTCACCGTCAGTATGAAGCTACCCGTCGCGATATACTGCTGAATGCAAAGAATCTCTGCTTGGATCTTGTAATGCTGAATAAACAGCAAGGTCTGCTGGAAGAACGGAAAAAGAATGCCGACGAACTGCTTGCCTTGTTCGAAAAGCGGCTGGAAGAAGGGGATGCCGGCATACTGGAAGTCAATAAAATCAAGATGGAACGGATGAGTGTGCAGACAGAAGTTTCGCAGAACAATGCGGCTCATCGTACCGCCTTGCAGCAGTTGCTTGCCATGAACGGCAATCTTCCGATGGACTTTACCTCACGCGATTATCCGCAGGTAGAAGCGCTGAAAGACTATAACGCCTTGTACGATGAGGTAATGGCTACCGATGCTACGCTGCTGGCTGCTGATGCCGCTGCGCGTGCTGCCGAGAAGAACATCAGTGTAAGTCGTCAGAGCTGGTTGCCGAAACTGGAAATAGGCTATCGTCGCAACACTTCACTCGATGAAAAGAGCAACGGTTTCCTTATCGGAGGAAGTTTACCGATCTTTTCGAATAGGAAGAAGCACCAGATAGCCCGTGCACAAGCTATCAGTGCCCAGTATCAGTTGGATAATGCCCGCTTGCAGGCAGAGGCTCAGGTCCAGAGCCAGTTCAACGAAATGCAGCAGTTGACTACCGCCATGCAGGCATACGACGTGGAGCTGATGCATCAAACGCTGGACATGCTGAAAGAAGCCGTTACCGCAGGACAACTTTCTATCATCGATTACTATACGGAAGCCGACAACGTATACCGTAACTTGCAGGCTTACATGGAGCTGGAGAATCAGTACCAGAAGCTGATGGCAAGCATTTACAAAAATCGGTTGTAAAGTGGCTATAATTTGTTCTCTGAAAGTTGCTATTGGTAACAGAAGATATTGTCAGATTAAGAGTTGTTTTGTATCTTTGCAAATATGAAGAAAGAATTAGGTAAATGGCTGATGGATATAGCCAAGTATTTGACGACAGCGGTTTTGTTGTCCTCTGTTTTCAACGACATAAAGGACTCTTGGATAATTTACTTTGTTGTGTCTATTGCCATAGTATTAACACTACTTTCAGGCTTATGGCTTGTAAGAGAAGAAAAAAAGGAAGGAGAATGATATGGGAGCAATTATCATGTCAGTACTTGTGTCGGTTATAGCTATTGTCGGTGTGATTTACTTTAATCATCAAGACAAGAAAGAAGCATTGAAAAATAATAATAAAGGATAGTTTGTAACACACATTGGTTCGAACTACCTGAGTTTATAAAGTTAGAAAAGCTATTGGAGACGTATATTTCCAGTGGCTTTTCTTTTTTTGTGGATGGTTGTATTGATTCTGTTAAAGTAAAGGATCTTCTTAAATAATGATAGTCATTAATTCCATGATCAGTATGCTGAATAGAGGAAATAAAATAACAAATACAACGTAATATAATCCAATTTTATAGTTTTCCCTCAAATCCGCAACTAAGCTCTTCAGCGTCCTTCTTGCGTCTAAACGTCCTCTC
>OOAK01001102.1_pt1 | contig 20302 bp, 19 predicted proteins | sample 1671811 | NCBI WGS metagenome assembly OOAK01 (sample SAMN06348195, study PRJEB24527) | human gut metagenome | biome: human gut; feature: ankylosing spondylitis patient; material: feces | host: Homo sapiens | place: China | collected 2015-10 | reverse complement strand
AACTTCATAAAGAAAGATTTTTTCGAAAGAAGAAAAAACCTAAATAACGCCCCCGTAGCAAAATTAAACCTATTTATGCTATATAATCTACTTTGTTTGGTCCTAGCAATCCCATTTGGATTGCTAGGACTTTTTATATCAATAAAGAATAATTAAATCCCTAACACCTCATTTATAGTATTAAGTTTATTCTTATCAATATAGGAGCATAGAATTCCTGTAACAATAGCAATACCCCAAATACCTAATGTAGTTCCAGCAAGCAAGCTAAAAAGTAAAGCAACAACATAACTCACCCCTGCATCTGCAGCTTTCTTCTCTAATGTAAGAAATAGTGGCTTCCAGTCACCTGTATCCTTAATTTTTAGGATATCAGATACCACATCATATCCAAAAGAAACATGCCCCGTAATCTTCAAGTACTTGGCAAACTGATCTAAATGTTTAGCCCAGTCATCATACTTCACCGATGCCAACGCATTAAAAATAGCATCACGATCGGCTTTGCTGAATTTCTTATTTAAAACATCCTTGTATTTTTCAAAAGCAGCGAGAGCTTCATTCACATTGCCGATTTTCTTACCTTTAGACTTATCAGCAAGTTCCTGTGCCATTTTCGAATATTTTTCACCATATTTTTCAGTCAGCGTTTGATAAAAGCTAACTGTTGCATCAACAGCATCCTTAATCTGTGAATTAAGGAGATTATTCTGTGCTTTTTTCAAATTTTCTTCAGCTTCATGAACACGAGCGATACCGGCATTACGATTATTACTGACCTGAGAAATAGCCTTCTGGATCTGAGTTATATCAGCATTTATCCGGTTAATACGTGTTTCTGATGCTGTTACCTGTTTTTGTTTTTCTTCTCTAATCTTACCGGCCCCAACCCGTCGTCTGGTTGCTTCAAAAAAAGGACGGTTCTGAAGCGGATCATTGGCTCTTGGTGATAGTTTTTTGACCAGCTCATCCAGTTCTTTATATTTAGCGGATGCCTGAGCCAGTTCATTTCGTTTTCCAGCGAGCGTTTTCATTTCTGCATCACGGGCATGGATACTGGAGCTTAAACGAGAATTGAGAGTCTTAATCTCTCCATCCATTTTCACCACTTCAGATTGTGCAGCAGAAAGTTTTTTTTGGGCGATCTCAACAGCTTTAGCTTCTTCACTCAATGCAGCCAGTCGTTTCTCTTCAGCTTCAGCCAGTTTCAACTGGCGTTCTGTTTCAGCCTTCTCCCGTTCAATCTCTTTACGTCGTTGTTCTGCTTCCTGAAAAGCCTTTTCTGCTGCTTCCGCTTCTTTACGGGCTTTTTCTTCTGCTTTCGCAAGGCGCAAACGCTCTGCTTCCGCCTGCATAGCTGCATTATTAGCATGAGCAAGCTCTGTTGCTGAAGGCGTACGTGAGGCATTGTGACGAAGAGCCTCATTCACGATATCCTTCAGGCGCTGAGTCAGCGCATCCCTGTTTGCCTTTGCTTTCGCCTGTGCTTCCGCTGCAGCTTTTGCCCGGGCAGCCTGCTCTGCCTGTGTTTTCTTTAATTGAGCAGTAGACCATTTAGCAGTTGCATGAATAGCTGCAGAACTTTCACTTTTACTGCCTCCTTTTCCACCTCCGCCGCCAGAGCCACTCCCGTCAGGAGTACCATTCAAAAGAGTAATAATTACCTGTCCCTTATCATCATAAGGAACACCATCTTTATAGTACGCTACCGCGGTTTCCATTATAAAATCCTCTTTGACTTTTAAAACAATAAGTTAAAAATAAATACTGTACATATAACCACTGGTTTTATATACAGCTTAAAAATTACGCCGCTGCGTTTTCCCTGTCAACCCTGTGGATTTTCGTTTTTGTGAAAACGATCAAAAAAACAGCCACCCACACCACGTGCTATTCCCGCCCGATGCCACAAAAACCAGCACAAACATTACCGTTCTCCGGCCTCAGTATGTTTTACTGAAACCCTGATATGAGACACCTATGGGACACTGTCACTTTATGACATGGCACACACTCCAGGACGCACTGAAAATGACGGGCAGATCGCGTTCACAGTTTTACCGTGATATGCGCGCAGGCCTTGTCAGTTACCGTACAAGCCAGGATGGACGACGGGAGTTTGAAACCAGTGAACTGATCCGGGCATACGGCGAATTAAAGCGGAATGAGACACCAGAAAGGCACACTGCGGGACAGGCAGAAAAACCTCATGATCAGCAGACAGAACGCATTCTCCGGGAGCTGAACGAGCTGAAACAATGCCTGACGCTGATGCTTGAGGATAAACAAGCTCAGGATACGGAGCGCCAGCGCCAGGAAGCAGAACGGGAACAGCTACAGAATGAGATAGCCCAGCTCAGGCAGGCGCTGGAGCAGGAAAAGAAACGGGGAGTCTGGTCCAGGTTGTTCGGTCGCTGAACGCACTCAGAGACTGATGATAAGATAGCCATCAGATAATAACTCACCGAAAATAAATACTTTAAGGTAAGGAGACTCGCATGAAACGTTCTGGCGGCACACGCTATATGTATCTTAGCGCCCTGATAACTGTGGCAGCAGCCCTCACGGCCTGTACCCCAAAAACCAGCCTGGAACAACATACCCGGCATTATGTTTATGCTTCAGATGATGGGTTTGATCCTAACTTCTACACCAAGAAAGCTGACACCACACGGATGATGATTCCGTTCTTTCAGCAGTTCCGGGAGATGGGGGTGAAAGACAAAGCAGCTGGAGTATCAGCAGAAACGGCACAGCAACGCATAAAAGAATTCCACTCTGAAGAATTCCTTCAGTCACTGAGAACCACAACCACCTTTGCGGGCAGAAAATACACGAACGGTGATATGCCATCACCGGAAAAAATGAAGCTGCTGGCTGACACGATTTCTGCGGTTTATCTCGATGGCTACGAGGGCAGGCAGTAAAGGGAGACATTTACCATAATCCCTTAATTGTACGCACCATTAAAACGCGTTGAGCGCGATTCTGACGCAGGCACCGCAAAAAGAAATGCTTACCCCCAGGAAAACCGGAAAAATGCGTCAGGATCGTTTTCAGGGCGTTGCATGACTATGCACGAAACTGAATGGCGATCGGTTTGGGCGCGTCTGATGCCCATAAGGCGTATTTTCGGACGTTTTCAGCCCTGATAAGAAGAAATCAGACTGTAGTTACAGACGAGTCGTGAGCGATTCACTACGGGAGTCGCCGGCGAGTCATCCAGTATTTTTCCTCGCGACTCTCTGGCGAATCGCCTTCTCTGAACACCAGAGCGACAGTGTGTTGAGTCATCGATAAATCACCGACGACTCGTTGCCGAGTCATCCAGTAGTCGCCGACGACCCGCTTTTGTATAAATCTGAATAAGAAAATACATTTTTTAAAACATAACAACCTGATTTAAAAAAGAAATCAGCAAAAAGTTGGTTTTGCGTGGGGTGTGGGCATTTCAGGCATGAGAACAGACTCGCGTTTTTCTGGAAGAACTGCGGGGATTTTTGATTAAACAATACTCACCGCAGAGCGAAACTTTATGCAACAGCGGCTGTACTGCACAGGGATTATTTATCAGTTGATATGCTGTGCCATGATATTGCTATTGCCGAAAGGGACGTCGTTTTACGGCGTTTTCCCTATCCTGCATCACATCGCACTGGCCGCGTTCGAATGTTTGCGCCCCTGACTAACCGCTCACTCAGCTTTATCACTCTCGCCTGCGTCACAGTTATCATGCTCCCATGAACAGAAATACCCTTACACGGAGACATCAGACCAGTGACCAAACAGGAAAAAACTGCCCTGAACATGGCGCGCTTCATCAGAAGCCAGACATTAACCCTGCTGGAGAAGCTCAACGAACTGGACGCGGATGAACAGGCAGACATCTGTGAATCGCTTCACGACCACGCCGATGAGCTTTACCGCAGTTGCCTCGCACGTTTCGGGGATGACGGTGAAGCCCTCTGACACATGCAGCTCCCGGAGACGGTCACAGCTTGCCTGTGAGCGGATACCGGGAGCAGACAAGCCCGTCAGGGCGCGTCAGCAGGTTTTAGCGGGTGTCGGGGCGCAGCCCTGACCCAGTCACGTAGCGATAGCGGAGTGTATACAGGCTTAATAATGCGGTATGTCCAGTGTGAAATGCCGCACAGATGCGTAAGGAGAAAATGCCAGTTCAGGCGCTCTTCCGCTTCCTCGCTCACTGACTCGCTGCGCTCGGTCGTTCGGCTGCGGCTAGCGGTGTCTACTCACTCAAAAGCTGTAATACGGTTATCCACAGAATCAGGGGATAATGCAGGAAAGAACATGTGAGCAAAAAGGCCGCGCAGCTGGCGTTTTTCCATAGGCTCCGCCCCCCTGACGAGCATCACAAAATCGACACTCAAGTCAGAGGTGGCGAAACCCGACAGGACTATAAAGATACCAGGCGTTTCCCCCTGGAAGCTCCCTCGTGCGCTCTCCTGTTCCGACCCTGCCGCTTACCGGATACCTGTCCGCCTTTCTCCCTTCGGGAAGCGTGGCGCTTTCTCATAGCTCACGCTGTTGGTATCTCGGCTTGGTGTAGGTCGTTCGCTCCAAGCTGGGCTGTGTGCACGAACCCCCCGTTCAGCCCGACCACTGCGCCTTATCCGGTAACTATCGTCTTGAGTCCAACCCGGTAAGACATGCAAAAGCACCACTGGCAGCAGCCATTGGTAACCGAGTTAGCAGAGCGAGATTTGTCCAGATGCTTACAGAGTTCTTGAAGTGATGGCCTGACTACGGCTACACTAGAAGGACAGTATTTGGTATCTGCGCTCTGCTGAAGCCAGTTACCCGGTTAGACAATCTGCCAGGATTAGCTAACCTTCGAAAAACCACCTGCCAGGGTGGTTTTTTCGTTTAAGATACTCACAACACGTTAATTTCGCAATACTTCAATTAATACCAATGCAAAATAGGAAAGAAAAAATGGAAAACAAGGCCGTCACAATATCAACACAGCTAGCAATATTTATTGACAGCACCATAGCTAGACCAGATCTTCTCTTTAATAGCCTAAACTCAGAAATTGGCGAAGTTATAGACGCAATGCCACAGACGCTTCCCCTGCCTGCAGATGCACCCGCAGATATCCCTCGCGTTATTGGCACATCGTCCTTTGGCAAGTTCAACTTAAACATATCACTAAACAGAATAGATTTTGTAGAAAACTACACCCCTACTGAGGAGATCGAAAAATCAGTAACGGAATTCAAATTAAAGTGCAATACGCTAATAGCAACAATATTCCAAAAATATGGAGTCGTAAGAATCGGCCTAGTTGGTAACTATTACATCCCACATAAAAATCCATCTCAACTAATAGCTGATCTGTATTTAAACGAAAACAAAAGAAATTTAGATGAAATAACAATAAGAATAAATAACCGCGATACATTCAAAAATATACAAATAAACAATGTCATCAATTTAAGCCAAGGACAAGTAACCGCACAGAACTACAATGGAAATGCGGTGATAGTTCAACTTGACTACAACTCAACCGATAATAACACACCACTTGAAGAAGGGTTAACCTTAGCCCTATTTAAAGAAAAATCCATTGCTTATAACTCCAAGCATGTTGAGGATGTGAGTGGATTATGAAATTTTTCAAACCAAAAACAGATGCGATTGAATACATTCGTGTAGAACCATCATTCTCAAAAACAAGTAGCAATATAAATAATGCGAAATCAGGAAGTGACACAAACTCACAGCCTGGATTCATTTTAAGATCTCAAATAGAGGAAATGATAAAAAACCACAGACCGAAAACAGAAAAAGAAATAAAGGCTGAAAGCGAAGGTCTTATAAGGCTTTGCTCCATGGCCTTTATATTTTTAATAGTTTTATCAATTTTTATGTTAATCGTTTATTTCGGAATAAAAGATAGAGAACTACCAGATTTTGCAAATAACCTGATGGCACTAATGACAACATTAGTTGGAGCGATAGGTGGTTTTATATATGGAACAAAAAAATAACACAGACAAAAACACAAATAAAAAAAACAAATAACACACAAGCACACCAGCCCCATACTTCGGGGCTTTTACAACCGTTACCTGACACCATTTACCATAACGTCTCATTACGCGCACCGCCAAAACGCGCTGAACGCGATTCTGACGCAGACACCGCAAAAAGAGATGTTTTCCCCGGGATAAACCGGAAAAATGCGTCAGGATCGCTTTCAGCTCACTGCATAGCTATGCATGAAAGTGAATGGCGATCGGTTTGGGGGCTTACGGCGTTCATACCGTCTGTTTTCGACAGTTTCTCTCCGGGAAGCTAATCTGCCATAAGCCTGGATAACAGGGCACGGTGATACTCCGTAATAGCGATCAGCACCTCCGCATACTCCCTGTCCCCGACACGCTTGCCGTCGATAAAGAGTTTTTTCTGCAACGCCCCCAGTCGCATAACTTCTTTCAGCACCCGGTCATCAGTCAGTGAGTTAACTTTCTTACCGAGAGCTGCCGCCCGTAAAAAACCAGAAACGGTCTTGCCGCATTCAGCAGCCCTTTTTCTGATTTCCTGGTCTTCTTCTGCCGTCAGACGAACAGGGCGACTGATAGCCCGCCTGCGCGTATTACTTCCACTTCGTTTTGTCATAAAACATGGCTCCGTATCTGACATGGGGTGTCGGGGCGAAGCCCTGACCAAGGTAATTGTAATAGCGTGCATGTATGCGCGGTATAACAATTACACATCCTGTCCTGTCTGCAAGTTCGAATTACCAACAAAGCACTGCTGTTTTTTGGCAGTGACAGTGTTGTCTGACTGAAATGTCCGTCGGCAGAATACCGGCGGTAAGACGGTCGAAAAGTGGTGCGCGATATAATCACACGACGCAGATGACAGACAGAACGGAGAAAGCAGAAAGATGAACAAGCAGCAGCAAACCGCACTCAACATGGCAAAATTCATAAAAAGCCAGAGCCTGACGCTGCTCGAAAAACTGGACGCACTCGATGCTGACGAGCAGGCCACCATGTGTGAGAAGCTGCACGAACTCGCAGAAGAACTCCAGAACAGCATACAGACACGCTTTGAAGTAGAAAATAGCACAGAGATATAACGCTCAGGGCAGGATGCCGAACGGCACAACAGAGCGTAAGGAGAAAATGTCACATAAGGCGCTCTTCCGCTTCCTCGCTCACTGACTCGCTACGCTCGGTCGTTCGACTGCGGCGAGCGGTGTCAGCTCACTCAAAGGCGGTAATACGGTTATCCACAGAATCAGGGGATAAAGCCGGAAAGAACATGTGAGCAAAAAGCAAAGCACCGGAAGAAGCCAGCACCGCAGGCGTTTTTCCATAGGCTCCGCCCCCCTGACGAGCATCACAAAAATCGACGCTCAAGTCAGAGGTGGCGAAACCCGACAGGACTATAAAGATACCAGGCGTTTCCCCCTGGAAGCTCCCTCGTGCGCTCTCCTGTTCCGACCCTGCCGCTTACCGGATACCTGTCCGCCTTTCTCCCTTCGGGAAGCGTGGCGCTTTCTCATAGCTCACGCTGTTGGTATCTCGGCTTGGTGTAGGTCGTTCGCTCCAAGCTGGGCTGTGTGCACGAACCCCCCGTTCAGCCCGACCGCTGCGCCTTATCCGGTAACTATCGTCTCGAGTCCAACCCGGTAAGACACGACTTAACGCCACTGGCAGCAGCCACTGGTAACTGATTTAGAGGAGTTGGTCTTGAAGTTATGAACCAGTTAAGGCTAAACTGAAAAGACATGTTTTGGTGACTGCGCTCCTCCAAGCCAGTTACCTTCGGAAAAAGAGTTGGTAGCTCTTGATCCGGCAAACAAACCACCGTTGGTAGCGGTGGTTTTTTTGTTTGCAAGCAGCAGATTACGCGCAGAAAAAAAGGATCTCAAGAGGATCTTGGCATCTTTTTTACTCAAAATACTTTCCTGTTTAAATACATTCAGTACAAAATAAATTAACAACTAATGTAGGAGAACCCTAAGTATGCGTCACATATTCTTTTTGCTTTATTTTTTCTGCATATCAACAATAGCTTCAAATGAATTAAAAATTAACAACATGCCTATAGAGTTAATTTTTAATGACGGGAGCAGTGCAAAAATATCATCTTGTACTGACCTTCAGAATCAGATGTCACTAGGAAAAAAAATAGAGTCAATACCTAACATTTCAGACCCAGATTACAATGATATAAAAAATAAAATATTTATATGCAGGATGCAAAATTACATATCAAATCATCGAATGACGAGAATCAAAGACTCATTATCAATACATGACGTTTTGAATAATTTTCCAGCAACAGCGGCATATTTTATAAGTCAAGAAGAAATGGATAAAGTTTCTCGTAAATACAGCAACAAGACAATTTTAGAATACACACCGGATCTTATTATTGATAAAAATAAAGCAATATCACAAAAAAAATACACAAGCTACTCACTACCTGAATATTATCACTTTAAAAATAGTGATGGTGATGAAATAAAAATTGTTATTTTAGCAGGGCATTCAATTGGTGGTACAGCTAGCTCACGCTCATACTGGCGTATAGATGATGATCATTCACATCCCTGGACAGTCACTGAACTTGATGAAAATAGTTTCTGATAATTCAATTAATTACCACCTCATAAAGAGGTGGTATAGGCATGAAATATGTAGAATCCTTTATGCTTAGTTACCATTAGCTGCTTGTTGGAACTGAGCTTTCGTATCATTATTTCGGCCTTCACCTATCTTAGTTCGATGAGACTCATCAGCCGCAGTATTCCAATCTTTCTTATTTACAGCATTATTAAAGTTTGGAAAGTCCGATCGTAATTTACCAACTCCCACATTGAACCCCATATCAACTAATGCGGTTTTTGCTGAACGAGGGAAACTATCAAAATCAGAATAAAGCCCTTTTAATCCTGAAATTGTCGATTCTACATCGCTAATAGCAAGACCAATTACTGCATCGTTTGAAAGGTGAATACCAGAAATAGCTGTAGGATTATCTCTCAATGCATTAAATGAAGATGTAATATCTTCCCGCGATACAGAAAACTCATGTTCCATTTCATCACCATGTCCATGTGTAATTCTAGTTCGGTTAAACGGTAATCCAGCCGCCATCTCCGGTGATGAAAGCAAGTGACCAATACCGACAGTTATGTTCCCTTCGGTATCCCTATACATTGTATTTTTAAAACCTTCATGATTGATTAAGTTGTTAATATAACCTGACATAGTATCACCATCATAACTATCTGTTGTCCTGAGACTCACAGGCCCAGATATCCCATTGTGACCAGGATAACCATAACCACTTTCACCACGATGATCGTCTCGACCACTATTCCCATGAGAACCGCCTCCTGGAGCCGGACCATCACCACGTTCAGAACTCCAGCCAGTACCGTCACCATGTCCACCATAATTAAATCCAGGCATAACTAACTCCTCTTTGACTTGTAAAACAAACCGTTAATAACAAATACTGTATACATATACTCCATGAAGAGTCTCTCTGCCTACCTTCTGACCGTTCACAGTCACCACCGTCACTGCTTTAGGATGCAGAATCCGCTTGATTTCCTGCTTTACGCTCTTGCAGAGGATCAGAATTCTCGACACCTTCATTCCTCCACCTGTCGATCCGGCACAAGCTCCGATGATCATGGTGACCAGCAAAATGGTTTTAGAAAATTCCGGCCATAAATTAAAGTCCGCAGTGTAGAATCCCGTTGTCGTGATCACCGCTGCCACCTGAAAACTTGAATACCGGAACGCACTTGCCACATTGCCGTATATATGATAAATGTTGACTGTGATCATCAATATTGCCGCAGCAATCACACCAAGATAGGTGCGTGCTTCTTCATTTTTTAATGCACTCTTCCAGTTTTTTATGTAAATTGCAAAATAAATATTAAAATTGATCCCAAACAAAATCATAAATACGGTGATAACCCCGTCAATATACGCACTGTCATAATAGCTCACACTTGCATTTCTGTTGGAAAATCCACCGGTTCCCGCAGTACTGAATGAATGAATCAGTGCGTCATAAAGGTTCATTCCGCCAAATAAAAGGAAAATCACCTCTGCCATTGTCAGAATCAGATACATCAGATACAGAATTCTCGCCGTACTGCGTGCCTTCGGAACAAGCTTGTCTGCTTCCGGTCCCGGTACTTCCGCGCGCATCAGATACATGGATCCGTCATCATCCAGATTCAAAAGTACCATAACAAATACCAAAACTCCCATTCCGCCGATCCAGTGTGTCAGCGCTCTCCAAAACAACATTCCCTGCGGAAGCGCCTCGATATCCGTCAGAATTGTAGAACCTGTTGTTGTAAATCCGGAGACTGTCTCAAAAAAGGCATCCAGATAATCTGGAATCGAACCGGAGATAAAAAACGGCAGTGCACCGAACAGTGACCACAAAATCCAGGCAATCCCGACCAGTGCAAGCCCTTCTTTTCCATAAATACTCGTATCTTTCGGTTTTTTTCTGCCCGCCAGCAGAAAAATAATGAGCAGAATGGCCGCTGTTAATAAAAATGCAATTCCGCTTTGCTCTCCATACAAAAAAGAAACAAACGCTGGCACCAGAAGCAGAAGTCCTTCCACTCCCAGCATTCTGCCTATCATATAAACAATCATTCTATTATTCATCTCGTTACCTCTTCACCAAAATATCGTCCAGATCCCGGATCTGTTTTGTCATGGTGATAATAACTACACTGTCACCTACCTGAATACTGTCATCTCCGTTTGGAATAATGATCTTTCTTCCCCGCGCAATGCAGGCAATGATATTGTTCACTTTCAGATTCAGATCTTTAAGAGGCACTCCCGTATACGCATTCTCCGATTTGATAATAAATTCCAGAGCCTCCACTCTTCCATCCAGTAGCTGGTACATGGTCTCCACATTTGCACTGCACTGAGAATTTCTTCTCGCCCGCACATAACCAAGAATGGCATCTGCAGTCGCTGTTTTAGCAGATACAATGCTGTCGAGTCCAAGTTCATCGATCATCATGGCTCTGCGATCCTCATTGATCTTTACGATCACCTTGGATACACTCTGCTTAGAAGCAAACAAAGACATGATGATGTTCTCTTCATCCATTCCTGTCAGTGCAATAAAAGCATCTGTTTTTTCAATCCCCTCTTCTATCAGCAGATCATGCTCCGTCGCATCGCCATTGATGATGGTTGCTTGTGGAAGAAGTTCACAGAGCTCTTCACAGCGCTCTCTGTTTCTTTCGATGATCTTGACATTCATCCCCAGATTACACAACTGGCTTGCCAGATAGTAGGCCACTCTCCCCCCACCGCAGATCATTGCATTTTTAATCTTCTCTTTTCGCAGGGCAATCTTCTTGAAGAACTGCTCCATATTCTGATGAGAAGCCGCAATATGCAACTTGTCTCCTGCTTTTAAAATATAATCTCCATCCGGAATCAAAACCGTTTCTCCGGATTCGACTGCACATACCAGCACCTGAACCTGAAAACGTGCATATAATTCAGACAAAGACAATCCTTCCAGTTTTCCGCAGTGAATCGGAAATTCAACAAGTTCCACCCTTCCTTTTACGAAAGTCTCTACCTTACTTGCATCCGGAAACAGCAGCAGACGGGTAATATCCCCCGCAACGATCAGTTCCGGATTTACTACCATACTCAAATGGAGGTCCTTTTTCAGAAAATCAATCTGTTTATAGTAGATCGGATTTCTTACCCGGGCAATCGTATGCCGTGCGCCCAGCCTTCTCGCGATCAGACAGCTGAGCATATTGCACTCGTCCGTAGAAGTGCAGGCAATCACCAGATCTGCATGCGGTACATCCGCCCTCTGCTGAACCTCCACACTGCCGCCTTCTCCCACAACACAAAAAACATCCATTCTTTCAATGGATTTTCGCAGTTTTTCTTCATTATTATCGATCAATATAATATCGTACTTTTCTGATGACAGTTGTTTTGCCAGTTTATAACCAACCTTGCCGTCGCCTATGATTACAATTTTCATTGGTTCCCTAAGTCCTCTCTGTTTTCACATTCTTCTTTTCAAAACGTGTTCTATTATACCACCTTAATACCACACACACAATTTTAATACTATTTTTATATTTTTTCCACGTTTTGCATAATTTTTTTCTGTTTTCTCCGCCAAAAAAGACCTTTCCTACAACAAAATCATTGATTTTTGCAGAAAAGGTCTTTTTCTAATTTTCTATTCTATTTTTCTTCCGCTGCTCTTGCTGCGATTTCCTTCTCCTGTACATCCGAAGGTGCCTGCTCATATCTTGCAAACTGATACTCATAAGTACCTCTTCCTCCTGTCATGGAGCGAAGCACTGTACAGTATCCAAACAGTCCTGTCATCGGAATGTCTGCTTCTATGATCTGTTTGCCGCCGCTTACAGGTGTCATGCCAAGGACACGTCCTCTTCTCTTATTCAGATCACCCATAACATCTCCTGTATAGTCGTCCGGCACTGTCACTTTCAAGGATGCGATAGGCTCCAGAAGAACCGGTCCCGCTTCCATAAAGCCTTTCTTAAATGCCTGGATCGTAGCTGTCTTGAATGCCATCTCCGAAGAATCTACCGGATGGTAAGATCCATCGTAAAGAACTGCTTTGACTCCGACTACCGGATATCCTGCGAGAGGACCTTTTACCACAGAGTCCTGAAGTCCTTTTTCTACAGCCGGGAAGTAGTTCTTCGGAACAGCGCCGCCTACCACTTCTTCTTCAAATACATAAGGAGTCTCCAGATCACCAGATGGTTCAAACCGCATCTTTACATGTCCGTACTGACCATGTCCGCCGGACTGTTTTTTGTATTTTGTGTCCACATCCGATTTCTTACGGATTGTCTCACGGAACGCCACTTTCGGTGTCTCCAGTTTAATTTCTACTTTATATCTGGCTGCCAGTTTGCTGGCTGCGATTTCCAGATGCTGATCTCCCATACCGTAAAGAAGAGACTGTCTGTTCTCACTGTCATTGACTGCTCTGAGTGTCACATCCTCTGCCATCATCTTCTGCAGTGCCTGAGATACCTTGTCTTCATCCCCTTTTGTCAGAGTCTTGTATCTCATATAGGTATATGGAACCGAATAATCTGTTCTGGAATATGTAATCGGCGTATTCTTTGTCGAAAGAGTATCTCCTGTCTTTGTACTTCCAAGCTTTGCGATTGCTCCGATATCTCCTGCAAACAGTTCGGAAACTTCTGTCGGTTTGTTTCCGCACATCGTATAAAGCTTGCCCGGTTTTTCCTCGGCATCCGCATCTGCATTGTAAAGTACGTCATCCCCTTTGAGTACACCGGAGCATACCTTTACAAATGAATACTTTCCGATAAACGGATCTACCATTGTCTTGAATACATAGGCAGATTTGGCCTTTGAAAAATCATAATCAGCCTCGTAGATCTCACTCTTTGTCCTGTGGATACCCGCACAGCTTCTCTTATCCGGACTCGGGAAGAAACGCACGATATCAGAAAGCAGATTGGCAACACCCTGTGCCTGTACATTGGATCCCATAGCAACCGGAACGATGTCCCCATCCATCACTTCCGTACGCATGGCTGCACGGATCTCTTCAATTGAAAATTCGTCTCCCTCAAAGTAACGATCCATAAATTCTTCGCTCGTCTCCGCAACTGCCTCCATCAGAGAATCTCTCAAAATCTTCAGGTTCGGAAGACAATAATCCGGAATCTCGCACTCTTCTCTCTGTCCGATTCCTGTATAACGTCTGCCGGCATTTTTAATAATGTTGATATATCCGACCAGCTTTTCGTTCTCACGGATCGGCTGGAAATGCGGCGCGATTTTCTTACCATATCTGACAGTCAGATCTTCCACAACCTGGCGGAAACTTGCGTCGTCCATATCCATCTCTGTCACATAGACCATACGCGGCAGGTTGTACTTGTCACAAAGCTCCCACGCTTTTTCTGTACCAACCTGTACACCGGCTTTTCCGGAAACCACGATAACTGCCGCATCTGCTGCACTCACTGCTTCTTCTACTTCGCCGACAAAATCAAAATATCCCGGTGTATCCAGAATATTGATCTTTGCCTTTTCCCACTCGATCGGGATCAGGCTCGTGCTGATCGAGAATCCGCGCTTCTGCTCTTCTTTATCAAAATCACTGGTCGTATTGGACTCGGAAATCTTTCCCATACGACTGACTGCTCCTGATACATAAAGCATCGCCTCTGCAAGACTTGTTTTGCCGCTGCCACCGTGGCCAAGCAATACTACGTTTCTAATCTCATCCGTTCTGTAAACCTTCATAGTGCTGCCTCCTTATGTTGTTATTCTCTTCATGTTCCGGCAGCTGTTCTGCCGACTCACGTGCTATGTGTATATTGTACTAAAATTTTATATAAATTACAACTATTTTATTTATTTTTAACAACTTGTTTCTAATTTACTTTTACGAGTTAAAATGCTAAAATATTCTATATGTGCTTCTTGGGATCGCAGCTTCCCATCAGCCAGTTTATTTAGAAAGGACATCAAACTATGCAGACAAAAACAAGCACTACCATCGGATTTATCGGGCTGGGACTAATCGGCGGTTCTATCGCCAAGGCAATCCGCCAGTATTATCCGGACTATCAGATCCTGGCTTTTGATAAAAGCAGAGAAACACTTGCACTGGCCATGCAGGACGGAACGATCGACATCTCCTGTACTGCCATTGACGAACAGTTCTCTCACTGTTCCTATCTTTTTCTCTGTGCGCCGATTTCTTACAATAATGCGTATTTATCTCAGTTAAAGGATTTGATCCATCCGGATTGCATCCTGACAGATGTCGGCAGTGTAAAGACTGCGATCCATGAGGAGATTACCCGGCTTGGTCTGGATGCAAATTTCATCGGAGGACATCCTATGGCAGGTTCCGAAAAAAGCGGATTTGCCAATTCCAAGGCTCATCTGATTGAAAATGCATACTACATCCTGACGCCGTCTGACAAAGTCTCTTCTGAGAAGCTGGAAGATTACCGCTGCTTTGTACAGTCTCTGAAGGCGCTACCGATCGTGCTTGACTACCGGCTGCATGATACGGTCACCGGAACTATCAGTCATCTGCCGCACATCATTGCCTCCTGCCTGGTCAACTTCGTAAAAAGTACGGATACAAAAGAGGAACTGATGAAGCTTCTGGCTGCGGGCGGTTTTAAAGATATTACAAGGATTGCATCTTCTTCTCCGATCATGTGGCAGCAGATCTGCCTGAAAAATAAAGATAATATCTCCCGGATCCTGGACGCTTATATCGAAGAACTGAACCGCGCAAAAATTTCCATTGATGCCGGCAATGAACGGGAATTATTTTCATTCTTCGAGTCATCCAGAGACTACCGGAATTCCATGCCGGATCACTCTGCAGGACCGATCAAAAAGATTTTTGCCCTGTACTGTGACATTATCGATGAAGCTGGAGGAATCGCGACCATTGCCACGATTCTGGCGAGCAATCACATCAGCATTAAAAATATTGGAATCATTCATAACCGGGAATTTGAAGAAGGGGTACTGCGCATCGAATTTTACGAAGAGGACGCCTCTGTAAAAGCCGCCGCACTTCTGCAGAAATACCGGTATATTGTATATGAAGTTTAAAGAAAGGAATATATGATTATGGAATTGACAAGCATTACAGGATTAAAAGGAGAAGTTTCCATTCCGGGAGACAAATCCATTTCTCACCGCAGTGTGATGTTCGCATCTCTCGCCAACGGAATGACAGAGATCCACAACTTCCTAAATGGTGCAGACTGTCTTGCCACCATTGACTGCTTCCGGAAAATGGGGATTAAAATAGAGGAACACCAAAACCGGATTCTGGTACACGGCAAGGGACTGCACGGACTGACTGCGCCTTCGGAAACATTACAGGTAAAAAACAGCGGAACAACTACCCGCCTGCTCTCCGGTATTCTTGCAGGACAGCCATTTTCCACTTCCCTTTCCGGAGACGAGTCACTCAACTCACGTCCCATGAAACGGATCATCGAACCACTGACACAGATGGGCGCTCATATTTCCAGCCTGCACGGCAATGGATGCGCACCGCTGGTCATTGAACCGGGGAAATTGCACGGAATTCACTACACGTCACCGGTTGCTTCTGCTCAGGTAAAATCCTGTATTCTTCTTGCAGGACTTTACGCAGAGGGGGAAACTTCCGTGACAGAACCTATCCTGTCCCGCAATCACACAGAGTTGATGCTCAAAGAATTCGGTGCGGATATCCGGACCGTTCATCAGCTGGCTGGTTCTGAGGCAACGTCCGTGATCCAGCCATGTCAGGAATTACATGGACAGAAGATCACTGTTCCCGGAGATATTTCTTCCGCTGCCTACTTTATCGCAGCAGGACTTTTAGTTCCGGATTCCGAGATTCTGGTCAAAAATGTAGGAATCAACCCAACTCGTGCAGGTCTTTTGAAAGTATGCGAAGATATGGGCGGTAATATCACACTGTTAAATGAACGTACAGAAGCCGGGGAAAAAATGGCCGATATTCTGGTTCGCAGCAGCCAGCTTCATGGAATTTCGATTCACGGTGATATCATTCCGACACTGATCGATGAGATTCCGATCATTGCCGTTATGGCAGCCTGCGCTGAAGGTACGACCATCATCCGCGATGCGCAGGAACTTCGTGTCAAAGAGACGGACCGGATCGAGACGATCACTGACAATCTGATCGCCATGGGATGCAGCGTTCTCCCGACAGAAGATGGAATGGTGATCAAAGGAGGGGAGCCTTTAAAAGGCGCTACCATCCACACACTGCTCGATCACCGGATCGCCATGGCATTCAGTATCGCAGCTCTTGTAGCTGACGGACGCACGAAAATTCTGGACAGCCACTGTATTGACGTTTCCTATCCGGGATTTTATGATGCATTTGAACATCTTTTATAAGAAAGACGAGGGCACTTCATCCAACCAAGACGAAGTGCCCTTTCTCAATATTGTATATTCTTTTGACGGATCAGATTAAATTTGATGATTTCCGTGTTAAAATATTCATTCGCATAGACCAGTGGTTTATCTTTCTCACTGTAATTTAATGTCTTCAGGTAAAGATATGGACTTAAACCCAGTTCTTTCACAGATACATATTTTTTTAATCCTGCAATTTCTGCCGGATTCACTGTATCGATCTCAACTTTATCCCATTGCGCCTTTTCCCCGGACAATTCATAAATATATTTGTAAATCGAATCTTCATACTTTGAAAACATATCAAATGCCTCTTCCCCGCCGATCAGATTCATTCCGAAATAATCTCTGCAGAATGCACAGATCTTATCATCTGCCAGAAACAGCTTTTCTGCCACTACCAGCTGTTCGTCCGGCTGCATCTGAAGAAGAGAACAGATTTCTTCCTCCCGTTTTACTTTTTGAATATTTAAAAGTCTGACGGAAGGAGCATACCCGCTCTTTTTGATCATCTGCGTCAATTCCATACAGGGACTGAACGTGACCTTGATATTGAGAGAATCCACATTGACAAATGTACCCCTTCCCTGTCTGCGGAAAATAATCCCCTCTGCCGCAAGATCATTCAATGCCTGACGGATTGTGATCCGGCTCACTCCAAGCATCTCGGCAAGTGCCTCTTCTCTTGGAAGCTTATTGTCTGTTTTTAGATCCATCTCTTCTATATATTGAAGAATGGCCTCCTTTGCCTGTCCGGACAAGGATTTTACACGTAATTTCTGCGTACTCAAAGCGATTCCTCTCTTTCTCTTAACCTATGTATGATGATAGAAGAATCCCTTTTCTTTGTCAAGAAAAAGCTTTTTTCCCATTCAAGATCAAATTCAGAAAAATCGCGCTGATGCTGACCATAAACAGACCATTGCTTAATACCATCTGCAATGCATTCGGAATATTCACAAAAACATCTGATGCAAACGCTGCGCCTACTCCGATCGCAATGCTGGTCCCTACAATCTTGAAATTGTTATCTTTTGAAAAATCCAGTTTGGATAAAATGGAAATTCCAGAAGAAGTGATCACCCCGAACAATGCCAGTGTTGCACCTCCCAGCACAGATTTAGGAACAGCCGTAAATACCGCGGAAATCTTCGGGAAAATTCCTGCCAGAATGATCATAATGCCGGCTGCTGCAACAACGGATCTGCTTTTAACTTTTGTCAGTCCGATCAGACTTACATTTTCATTGAACATGGTAGATGGAACCGAATTGAACATACCAGTCACCATCTGTGCTGCTGCCTGACCTCTGATTCCTCTCTCCTTTGTCTTATTGTCTGTCTGGATTCCAACAATTTCATCCATTACGGAAAAGACTCCGATACACTGAATCATGTTGATGATGCAGAAAATACTCATAATAAAAATCGGCCATATTTTAAACTCCGGCATTCCATAATAAAATGGTTTCACCGGCTGGAATACTTCTGCCTGCGCGATTGATGTAAAATCGACCATGTGCAGACCACATCCCACGATCGTTCCCGCCACGATTCCGAGCAGCAGGGACATACTTTTCCAGATTCCTTTTGCATACTTTTCTACCAGAATGATAAAGATCAAAACTGCAGTACCCAGAATCAGATTTTCAACAGACCCAAAACTTTCGCTGCCTTCTCCGCCTGCCAGATCCCGCAGTGCAGTCGGCGCCAGTGTAATTCCGATCAACGTTACAAATGTTCCCACTACAACCTGAGGGAAAAGTTTTAAAATCTGATCCATAAAAAAAGACAGGATAAAAATTATCGCACCGGATGCGATCACTGCGCCAAAGAGTGTCTGCATCCCGTATTCTTTTCCGATCAGGATCATAGGGCTTAGAGGTGCAAAGGAAGAACCCAAAATAATGGGATATTTGGATCCTGCCAGTTTTCCGATTCCGATTACCTGAATCAGAATGGCAATTCCACTTGTAAAAAAATTGGCTGCTACTAAAAATGCAGTTTCTTTTTCCCCCAATCCCAGGGCTCCTGCTAAAATCAAGGGAACCGCGATTGTTCCCGGACACATGGTAAGGACATGCTGAAATCCGATCAGCAGCGTCTTTGTCCATCCTACTTTTTCATCAAAATATTCCGCTTTCATACTCTGCTCCTGACTGGAACTTAATCCCAATATCCCTCATGCACCTTTGCTGCTTCTACTTCAACGGCCTCTACCGGTCCTACTACTTCAATTGCTTTCTGCCCTTTTGCAAATACATCTCTGCATGGAAGATCAAAAGTCGGGTTCTGCTCATTACTTCCTGTCAGCTCCAGCAGTCGTCTCTCTGTCATTCCGTATACAACTCTTCCGATATTCGCCCAATAAATAGCCCCTGCACACATCGCACATGGCTCTGCAGTCGTATATAATGTACAATCCCACAAAAACTCTCTGGAATATTCATGAGATGCTCTTGCTGCAAGTGTCGCTTCCGCGTGCCCTGTACAGATTTTCTCTGTGATCTCAATATTTCCCTGCTCCATAATGATCTCTCCCTCTTTGTTGACCAGAAGGGCTCCAAACGGAGTATTTCCTGCTTCTCTTGCCTCTTTTGAAATTTCAATCGCTCTTCTCAAATAAAATTCGTGACTCTGATACATCTTCTCTTCTCCTTATAAAGTATTATGTAATAGGTATTACCTTTTGTTGTTTTCAATATAGCACACATCATTTTATTTGTAAAGAACCAGTTCAAAAATTTGTAAAAAAGGATGCCGCAAAATCTCTTTGCGACACCCTCTGTAATTCTTAAAAAACATTTCCAAATAAGGCTATAAACATCACTCCAATCGTTCCGATTGCAATAAAACTCAAAGATAGCGCAGCCCGCCTCTTGCGGGAATCAAATTCCACTCTGGCAGCATCTGTCATATTGGACACATATCGATTTCTGCCAATCAAATATAAAATCAGTCCGCCTCCACCCTGATTTCCGGAAAGTGAAAACATTCCCCATAATTTCGGATGCTTCAACCCTCTGCTCTCTGCATCAAGAGCTACCAGTTTAAATATCTGATAGGATAATGTCAGTCCGCCAAGCAAAACCATAAATACAAATATAATTGCAAAAATAAGCATTTTCCATTCCTCCTAAAGTTTCTTTATAATCTGATAAAATAGCATACAAGTTGCTGTAATGCCAAGAATCGAGCTGCCCATGATCAGATAATGATTCTCAATGATCAAACCATTAAATAATATAAACAAGATCATCAACAATACATTGGCAATAATCGCAGCAATCAATT
>OOAK01001085.1_pt1 | contig 20612 bp, 15 predicted proteins | sample 1671811 | NCBI WGS metagenome assembly OOAK01 (sample SAMN06348195, study PRJEB24527) | human gut metagenome | biome: human gut; feature: ankylosing spondylitis patient; material: feces | host: Homo sapiens | place: China | collected 2015-10 | reverse complement strand
AAAATAATATTTATTTGACAAAAAAATATAATATGATAATATTTAATTGTGTGAAATTATTGCAATAATTAAAAAAGTGTATTATCTCTAAAATTTTTAAAAGTCTAAATAAATTTCCCACTTTGTTTTTACTAGGTAATGTAACAACCATAAGGTATCGCAATATTCGTTGTTGGCGAATGTCGTGTAAATTAAAAATTATGTACAATTAGTGCAGAGTAAGGAGAAAACTATGATAAGAAAACATTTATTCAAAACCATAAAAACTTTAACAGCAGCAACATTAATAGCCTTAGGTGTAATGGCAGGTTCGGTTGCGACAGAAAGCACTGTAACAGCCTATGCCTTTGAACATCAGTCTTACACAGATAGCACAGGCTATTCATTAAGATTAGACGGTGACACATGGCATTGCTATGACTCTAACGGTCAGATTGACTATAACTACGATGGACTTGCCTTAAATGACTTCGGTTGGTGGAAAGTATCTAATGGGACAGTGGACTTTAGTTTCACAGGACTTGCACTTAATCAATATGGTTGGTGGTATGTAAACAATGGAAGTCTTGATTTTACATATACAGGCATGGCAGAAAATGAATACGGCTGGTGGTATGTGACTAATGGAGCTGTTGACTTTAGTTTTAATGGAATGGCGTTAAATGAGTATGGTTGGTGGTACTTAAGCGGTGGTACAGTTGACTTCTCATATAATGGCATGGCAGAAAATAATTACGGTTGGTGGAAGATAACTAACGGAGCAGTAGATTTTGGCTTTAATGGTATATCTTCAAACAAGTATGGAAGTTGGAAGTTAGCAGGTGGAACTGTAGACTTCGGCTTTACAGGAAGCTATGAATATGCAGGTAAAACATATGAAGTAGCAGGTGGATATGTAGTATCTAATATAGATAATACAGGCAGTAACAATAACAATGCAGATAATAGCAATACAGGTAATAATACAACGCAAGAAACTAAGACAGGAAAGCTTGAGCTTGTAGACGGTCAGTGGTTATACATGGTAGATGGAAAAGTTGATACATCATATAACTATATGGCAGAAAACGATTACGGTTGGTGGAAAGTAACTAACGGTGTAGTAGATGTAAACTTCACAGGAATAGCCGAAAAGGAAGATGGAACAAAGTGGTTATTCTCTGGTGGATACTGGGGAGATGAATATGATTGTCGTCTTAATATAGCCTACATAGGAACAGTAATCGTAGATGGTGTAGCATATGATACTGATAGAGGTTATATCACTCCAGCTAAGGAAGATATTACTAAGACTTATTATTTAGAACCCGACGAACATTCAACTTATAAAGATATCAATATGAATACTTGGTCAAGAGGTAAATATGTTAAGAGTAAAGATGGTATTATTTACCAAATGGACTATGAACGTCAAGGTAGATATGATTTTGACTATATGGGTGATTATGATGAAGAAAGTAACTCATTCATCAATACGATTTGTTGGGGGCGTAAGCTGTTCTTTGACTAAAATTTCTATATAGTATCTATATTTCATATATCATATTAATACGTATTCTATTATCTGTCATATTCTTTGTATAAAGAAGAAAGGCAGGTATCCATATTGGACAAATTCAAAGAGATTATTAAAAATAAAAAAATAACGGTGGCAGTACTTATGGTACTGCTTGCCGTATTTGTGCTTAGTGGAATTGTTTTCTTATATATTAAGAATAGCAATCAGACACAAGATACAGCTAGTGTTAAAACTAAGCAGACAGAACTTGGAAAATACGTCAGTCAACATATGTCAGACGAAAAGAAAGATGTAACAATAGCCGTAGTCGATTCGGGTATTAATGACAATGAAACATCAGTCGATGAAAGGATTATTGGTGGTTATAATTTTACATCTGAAGAAGATATGACAGACAACTTCTATCATGGCAAGTTTATCAATAACCTTATAGTATCTGAAACTGATGAATATATTAAATTATTTCCTTTAAAAGTTGCTGATACAGATGGCAATATTGAAGTAGAGAATGTAATTCAAGCTATAGATTATGCTGTTGAGAATGGCGCAGACGTAATTAACATATCAATAAGCATGAACAATGACAATTATACAGCTATTGCGGAGTCTGTGCGTAGAGCTTCAGATAGCGGTGTATATATAGTATTTTCAGCAAGCAATACAAAAACAGAAATTACAGATAACCCATTTGCAGATATAAAAAATGTATACATAACAGGAGCTTTTGAAAATGATAACACTTTAGCAGGGTATTCTGATTACGGAAGTGGAGTAGATGTATACAGTTATGGTAGCTTTAGTGCTTTTAGTGGTACATCTTATGCTACAGCACGAGTAAGTGCTACAATAGCAACAATGCTTGAAAATGGTATATCAGACGTAGAAAGTGTTATATCTGAATATTCAGACACTTCTAACGATATGTGCTTTGTAAATCTTACAGAGTATGAAGAAGGTGTTGCCAAAGCAAAAAGTGAGTATGATTTAGGATATGATATATATACTTTTGATTGGCGTGATAAGACAGAAGATGAGCTTATTAATTACTTTAGTCTAACTGACTCATCAATTGTAGGTGGCTTTTTAAAGAGTTTGTCGGAAGCTGAGCTTGAAGAATTAAAGGAAAAAGCTCCTTTTATTAATAACAATGTAACTGTACAACAGTTTTCAAATGCCGTATCTGATAATGAAGCTGAATATACAGAAATCTCATCAGAAGAAGTAAATTACATTGACTATTATATTGATAAATTTGAGCAAAATAATAAAGAACTATCCTTGTCAGGCAATGCAGGCTTTGCAGTATGTGCAAGTAACGAGAGCTTATTTTGGCTATCTTCTGCAGATGGCGCAATGCACGCAGAATATAAAATATCAGGATTGGGGAATTTGTATACTGCTGATAATAGAGGAAATAGTAGTATAGGACTTTCATTAAATACAGCAAATGATTATAATCATAGATTAATACAGTCTACAAGACAGGTATTTAAAGATACAAGTCCATCAATGAGCGCACCTAATATAAAGGATATAAATACTTATGTATCTTCAGTGCAAGCTTATCATACAAGATGGGTAAGACAGTCAGATGGTATGGAATTAGAAAATACATATCATACTGAATTTATAAATGAAAGAAACAACTTTCCTATCAATTATGGTCTTAATATCAACTTTGACAATGTAAATGTAAAAGATGGTTATTATGTAAATGCAAATAGTATAGGTATATATAAGATAGGTAGTAAAAGAGAGGAGATAGGTTGGTCTTACAATCACCTTTATAATTCAAATCAAGAGTATTATACAAATTTAGGGTATGCACCAGGTCATTATCTTCCTGAGAGTATAAGCTGGAAGGGACATTTTATGAACTTCAAACAGCTAGATTCTTGTTTCTTAGAGTATGGAGCTGAAAATAGTGTTGGAAAGTCTATAAAGGCTCTCCGTATGTCAGACAGAGATAGCTTTACGGCAAGTAATTCCACAATGACACTTAACTCTGAGGGCTTTTACTTAAGTGGAACAACTTGGGTCGATGAATATAACCCTACCACAGAGATACAGATGTCTAATGACCCTATGGAGTTCGTTCTTCCAGTAGTACAAGCTAATTATACAATCAATTACAATAGTAATGGTGGTACAGGAAGTATACCAGAAACAGTTATTCATAAGTATGATAACTTTACCTTAAGTGATGGTACAGGCTTTGAAAAGACAGGGTATAAGTTTAGTCATTGGGCAGTAATAAGGCAGTCAGATGGTAAGATATTTTGTAAAGACGGACAGTGGCATAATTTTAATACTAATCCCGACGCTTACGCATTAGACAGTAACAACTGGGCAACATATGAAAAAAATGCAGCTTCTAATATGAATAACGCATGGGTTAATCCTAGTTACACAGGAGATGATACATTTACATTCGTAGCACAGTGGATGAGTAAGCCGGTAGAATCATCTGATGTAAGTTACCGAGTAGAGCATTATCTACAAAATGCAGATGGTTCATATACATTAAAAGAAGTTGCAACAAATACTGCTAAGATTGGTGCAACTGTAACAGGCACAGTAAAGAATTATGGTTCAAGCTTATATGTAAGTCCGTCAGCACAGTCAATTAATTTACAAAAAAGTATTTCTTCAAACGTAATAAGATATTATTATGCACGAACCACCTATAAAATTGATTTGACAAGTGATAGTGGTATAGACTATACGGCGCATTACAGTCTTACAGATAATAAGACCAAAGATAGTTATAGATGGGGTGAAAGTGTTGTAATTAATGCTTATGCAAAGGATAAGTATGAATTTACAAAGTGGACAGGGGTAAGCGATATAACAGAAAAGCGATATGCCTTTACAATGCCACAAAGCACTGTAAAACGTTATGCAAACACAAAACAGACAAAAGAAACAGTTACTATGCAGTATTATCTACAAAATGCAGATGGTTCATATCCAACTAATCCTAACGCAGAAAGTGCAGTTCTTGTTGATATAGGTAAGTCCTATACTTGTCCTATAAAAGAAGACACAAAAGCAACAGCCGTTAATTTTAATAATAAATACTATAATTTACCAACATCAAAGACAATCACTGTAAAAGTAGGCAGCTCAAACAACATAGTAAAATATTATTATACAAGAACGACCTTTAAAGTGAACTTATATAATGATGATGGTATAAGTGAAGTAAGACACTTTAGTGTTACTGACAGTGCCGTAAAAGATAGTTATAGATGGGGCGAATGGATAAGAATTAATGCTGATGTAAAATACGGTTACGAATGGAGTAAGTGGTCAAGGACAGGTGCAAGCGACATAACAGCGAAAAAATATGAGTTTGCAATGCCAACGAGTGATGTGTATAGAAAAGCGAATACAATTGAATTGATGGCTTCTTATAAAGTTAAGTACTACTGGCAAAATGCAGATGGAAGTTATTCTGAAAAGAAAGACTTAGAAGTAAATGGTACAGCTAGAATAGGCTCAACAATTAATGCAGCAACACTTGTTTATGAACAAGAGTCAGACTCAGAAAAACTTGACCCAACAGTAAACAAAATGACGCAAAGTCGTTATTATCCTACAACAGATAAACAAACTATGCTTACACAAAAAGCTACAATTACAATAAATTCTGATACTACTAAAAATGTAGTGACTTATTATTACAATAGAAAAACTTATCCTATGAAATTAGCTTACAATGAGGGTATTACGGGAATAACTCATTATAGTTACACAGACAATAAAACAAAAGACAGTTACAGATGGGGCGAAAAGGTAAAACTTGAAGCTTCTGTAAAAGACGGTTATACATTTAGCAAATGGACAAGTAATGCAGCACATAATCAAGCTAAATACACTAATCCATATGAATTTACTATGCCCGTCGTCTTTGTAGATAGAATAGCTAATGCCACCCCTAACACAATTAAGGTTACATTAGATAATCAAGGCGGTACAAAGGCTGATGATGGCTTATATGCTTATTATTATATGTACAATACTAAAAAAACATATAGCAATACTAGCGAAGATATTTATTATTATAATAGTAGCACAATGAACGAAAACTCATGGATAACACGTTTAAAAACACCTACAAAAAAAGGACATATATTTGGTGGTTATTACACTGAAAAAGACGGTAAAGGCACTCAATACGTCAGAGCCGATGGTACATTTACCAATAGCTTATATAACACTGTAAAAAGTAATATTACATTATATGCAAAATGGAAAAAACAATCGTATTCAGTAACAATACAACATTATATAATGAACACATCAGGCGAATATCCATCGTCACCCGATAGTACTTTAACTATTGACAATCAATTATATGAAACTATATTAAACAATGAAGATTATAAAGAAAGTTCATTTTTAGTAAAAAATGGAATTGAATATGATAAAGAAAAGACAGGCGATACAACTAAAGTAACAGGTAATACAACAATAAAACTGTATTATAAAAGAATACAACATACAGTTACATTTAATGTGGCTTATAATGGCGGAACTTGGTTAGATAATAATAAAGCAGATAAGAAAGTACAGATTTATTATGGTGCAAAAGTAGCTCTTGATACATATAAAGCAATGAAATTAAATGATTTTTCATTTATAGGCTGGAATAAAGATAAAAATACAGAACAAGTGTTAGAAGAAGTAAATATGGGAACAAGTGATATAACATTTTATGCAGTATATAAAAAGACCTTGACAGCAACATTTACAGACAGTAAAGGCACAACGACAAGAAGTGTTGATATATATAATAATAAAACAAGTGGAATAGTGGGAGTGCCAAAGATAGCTTCATATACAGATTGGGCAGATAATGAAGTACAAGCTTGCGATAGTGAAAATAATTCAATTGACGAAAAGGAAAATATTGTATCAGAATATAAAATTGTAGGTTATAATAGTATTAAAGAGATTAATAAAGATAATGCTACAAATGCAGAAATAGGTGTAAATGAGAATACAATTGTACTAACAGAAAACAAAGCTTATTATGCTGTATATTCATCGACAGTAAAACTTTCGTATGTATTAAATGGTGGAATATCAAATGATACAACAAAAGTTGTAACCGACAATGTGTATTGTAACGCCTATAATCTTGAAGAAATAAAGGGAAAAAAATTAAATCTTGCACAATGTATAAAGCCTGAATATGATGAGAATGGTTATAAATATTCTTATAAATTCGTAGTGTGGGCAGAAAATAGTATTGATGGTGGCAGATTTTCGCAAAATTCTGAATACATATTAAATAAAAATACAGTTATGCACGCAATATGGGACGAAGAAATACAACCAATAGAATACGATATATCATTTGATGGAAATGCAGGAACATCTGTAAGTAACATACCTGATACAATACATACAAAGTATGATAAAGAAATAACAATTCCCGAAAAAATACCAGAAAGAACAGCATTTGCATTTCTAGGTTGGAACACAAGACAAGATGGAGCTGGAACAATGTATCAGCCATTAGACAAAGTGAAAAATCTTACAACCGTTAGAGATGACACTGTTAAAATGTATGCACAATGGCAAAAGAAAAAAATAAGAGTTGTAAAGATAGCATCAACTTGGTATAACGACACAATGGTAAGAAGAACCGAAAATGATGAGGAATGGTATAATTCTTTCGGACATTTGACCGTTGATGAGATAGTAGCTTATAAAGACGAAGATTGCGAAATGATATGGAATATTGACAATCAAGGAAATATTACAAGAGTCAAATAAAAAATAAAAACACAACAATATCTAACTTGAGTTTTTTAACATTTTTTGTTAAAATTATTACTTAAAGTATAAAGAAGTATTGTAAACTAGTTATGAGGTATAATTTTAATGGAAACTAGAATTAATAAATATTTAAGCTCAGTTGGATATTGTTCAAGAAGAGAAGCCGATAGGCTTGTTGAATCAGGTAGAGTAAGTATTGACGGTGTAACTGCTAAGATGGGTAGTAAGGTGGTAGAAGGACAGTGCGTCAAGGTCGATGGAAAAGATATACAGATAGAAGAAGAAATGATATTGCTTGCATTTAACAAGCCCGTTGGAATAGTATGTACTACAACAGACAAGCAGGGAAAAGATAATATTGTAGATTATATCGGTTATAATAAGAGAATATATCCTATAGGAAGATTAGACAAAGACTCTAATGGACTTATCTTAATGACTAATAATGGCGAAATAATGGATAAAATATTGCGTTCAACAAATGGTCATGAAAAAGAATACATTGTTGAAGTTAATAAAGACATTACAGACGATTTTGTTAAGAAAATGTCAGATGGCGTTTACCTTAAAGAGCTTGAAAGAACTACTAAGAAGTGCTTTGTAAAAAAAGAAGGAAAACGTACATTTAGAATAATTCTTACACAAGGACTTAATAGACAGATACGAAGAATGTGTGAAAATCTAGGCTTTAAAGTTGTATCCCTAAAAAGAATTAGAATAATGAATATATGTTTAGGCGATTTAAAAGAAGGAAGTTATAGAAAAGTTACAGAAAACGAATATAAAAAGCTTGTTAGTATGCTTGAAAATAATTAATTTATAGAAACGAGGTGTCTGTGTGAATAGTCAAAGTGATTTAAAACGTATAAAAGAGCTTGTTGAAATTCTTAACAAAGCAGGTAGGGCATATTATTCAAAGGGTGTAGAAGAAATGTCTAACTTTGAATACGATGCGTTATATGATGAACTTGTACAGCTAGAAAAAAAGACAGGGTGTGTGCTTTCTGACAGTCCAACAGTTAATGTAGGATATGAGGTGTTAAGTGAACTTCCAAAAGAAAGACATGAAAGTCCTATGCTTAGTCTTGATAAGACTAAAAGTGTTGATGACCTTATAAGCTGGCTAGGAGAGCAAAAAGCATTGCTTTCATGGAAGCTTGATGGGCTTACGATAGTATTAACTTATGACAACGGAGAGTTACAAAAGGCAGTAACTAGAGGTAATGGTGAAGTCGGAGAAATTATAACTAATAACGCAAGAGTATTTAAAAATATTCCTGTTACAATTCCATTTAAAGAAAAGCTTGTGTTAAGAGGAGAAGCTCTTATAACTTATTCTGACTTTGAAAAGATAAATGAAAAAATACCAGAAGCAGACGCTAAGTATAAAAATCCGAGAAATCTTTGTAGTGGTTCTGTAAGGCAGTTAAATAATAAAATAACAAAAGAAAGAAATGTTAATTTTTTTGCATTTAATCTCGTATCAGCAGAAAATGTAGACTTTAAAAATTCAAGAAAAGAACAGTTTGAATGGCTTAAAACGCAAGGTTTTGATGTAGTTGAATATAAAGAAGTTACAAAAGATAATCTAGCCGATACAGTAGCTTGGTTTGAAAAAGCTATTACGACAAATGATTTTCCATCAGATGGACTCGTAATACTGTATGATGATATAGCTTACGGTGACTCGTTAGGAAGAACAGCAAAGTTTCCACGAAATTCACTCGCCTTTAAGTGGACAGACGAAACAGCTAATACCGTTTTAAGACAGATTGAATGGAGTGCTTCAAGAACAGGACTTATCAATCCTGTAGCAATATTTGATACCGTCGAACTTGAAGGAACGAGAGTCAGCAGAGCAAGTGTTCACAATATAAGCATTATGGAAAGTCTTAAGCTTGGTATAGGTGATACAATTCAAGTATTTAAAGCCAATATGATAATTCCACAGATAGCTTCTAATCTTACCCAGAGTGGCAACATAGATATACCTAAAAAATGCCCTGTATGTGGTGGAGATACTCAGATTAAAGAAATTAACGAAGTTAAGACTTTATACTGTACAAACCCAGACTGTCAAGCAAAGCACGTTAAGAGCTTTGCGCATTTTGTATCACGAGATGCTATGAATATTGATGGCTTGTCAGAAGCTACACTTGAAAAGTTTATACAAAAAGGTTTTCTAAAGAAGTTTAAAGATTTGTACCATCTTGATAGATATAGTGATGATATAATTGATATGGACGGTTTTGGTCAGAAATCTTATGACAACCTTATAGCCTCTTGCAATCGTTCCAAAAACACGACATTGCCAAAGGTTATATACGGGCTTGGAATAGCAAATGTAGGACTTTCTAATGCGAAAATGATAGTGCGACAGTTAAAGACAGTTGAAAATATTATTAATTGTCAAAGACAAGAGCTTGAAAGTATAGATGGTGTAGGTTCAGTAATTGCCGATACATTTGTGACATATTTTGAAAATGAAAATAATAAAAAAGCTTTTCTTGAATTATTAGAAGAACTTAATATTGAACAAGAAGAAAGTCAGTCAGCTAATACACTTGAGGGCAAGATATTTGTTATAACAGGCTCGCTTAATCATTTTGATAACAGGGGTCAATTAAAAGAACTTATTGAAAGCTTAGGTGGCAAGGTTACAGGCTCAGTTACAAGTAAGACATCATATCTTATTAATAATGACAGTGAGTCGTCCTCATCAAAGAATAAAAATGCTAAAAAGCTCAATGTACCGATAATTACGGAAGATGAATTTATTGAGATGTCAGGAATTAAAGGTGTAAAATAAGTTAAGGCTTAAAATTAAAGCTGAATAACAAGACCGACTTAATTGTGAGAGTAAAACTTGCATTGGGTTTTGTTATATTAAAAAATATATCATAATGGAATGGATATAAAAGTACAGAAAGGTGGTAATAGATATGCCAATTAAAATACAAAGTGATTTGCCAGCAAAGGCAGAATTAGAAGAAGAAAATATATTTGTGATGGACGAAAATCGTGCGATGTCACAGGATTTCAGAGAATTACAGATTGTGATTTTAAATCTTATGCCAATAAAGCAGGATACAGAATTACAACTTTTAAGGGCGTTATCTAACACACCATTGCAGATAGATGTAACATTTTTACAAATGGCTTCTCATGTATCTAAAAATACATCTGCGTCACACCTTAAAAAGTTTTATGTTACATTTGATGATATAAAAAAGAAAAAGTATGATGGAATGATTATTACGGGTGCGCCGGTTGAGAAAATGGAATTTAGTGATGTTAATTATTGGGACGAGCTTACAAGCATTATGGAGTGGTCAAAGACTCATATAACTTCTACACTTCATATATGTTGGGGAGCGCAGGCTGGCTTATATTACCATTTTGGAGTTAAAAAGGTGCTTCTTCCATCTAAATTATCAGGTGTTTATAAACACAAAGTAATGAATAGAAAAGAGCCACTTGTAAGAGGTTTTGATGACATATTTGTAGCACCACATTCAAGACATACTGAGGCGTGTAGACAGGATATTCTTTCTAATCCAAAGCTTAAAGTACTTGCTGACTCTGATGAAGCAGGAATATATATTGTTATGGCGGACGAGGGAAAGCAAATATTTGTTATGGGGCATCCAGAATATGATAGATATACACTTGATTCGGAATATAAGAGAGATATAGATAAGGGCTTAGAACCAGACATACCAGTTAATTACTATCCAGACGATGATTCCAACAGAAAACCAAGACTTTCATGGAGAAGCCACGCAAATAACCTTTACACGAATTGGCTTAATTATTATGTATATCAGGTAACACCATATATACTTAATGATGATAGCGATTGTGGAGAGAATTAAGTTGATGTAATTTAAAATACAATGTTTAAAGGAGGTATGTGTATGTTAGTAGCAGTAAAGGGAGTCAGACAAGGCAATAAAGTTGTGATTGAAGATGATGATAGTTTTGTTGTTCCAAGTGAGAAAAGGCAGCAGGTAGATGAACTGTAATAATGAAAAAGAAGCTGTTGTATAGATTTTCATTAATACAACAGCTTCTTAATCTCATCTATGAATTATGTTAATAGTCTATATTAGGCATAAAAATCAATTGACACATCGTCAGAATTATTTGAAACAATTGATTTGAATAATTCTTCTGACACATTCTTAATCTGACCAAGATATCCCGAAGAACTTCCAAATATATTTTCAAGCTTTGTTAAATCATCGGAAATAGCAGAAGAACCGTCTGCGTTAGTATAAGATAATGTCTTATCAGAATTTATACTTATACCAATGTCATTAAGTTTATCTTCATATAAATTTGTAATAGAATTGATAGTATCAACTTTTGATGAAGCATCATCTGAAAGACTGTCTTTAGCATCACTTGAATACTTTGTAACTTTATTGTAATAATTAACAAAGTTTTCAATAAGTGACTTAACATTGTCTAAATTCGATGAAGTTATACTACTTTTTGACAATGAGTCAATAGAAGTTACAAACGAAGGAAGTGTTGTTGCAAGACTTCTTACAGTTGAACTAGTAGGTGCAGTACTTGCATACTCCCCTTCAATATAAGATTGCTGCATACTTTTTCGAGTTTCTTTGTATATTGTATCAGAATAGCTTTCTGCTTTTTTCATAAATTCAGTGTCTTTTGCAAACAGTGCTTCAAGTTGTGAAGAAGTAGCGGAACTTAAAGTTGTAGTATTAAGGTCAAGCTTTCCGTTTGATTTTCTTGTAATTCCTATATCTGAGAGTGCGTCAGAATTATCTTTTATGAGTTGGTCGAACTTTTTAACATATTTTTTTAACTTATCAGAACCGTCTATTTCAGAATATCCAGATTGAAATGAATTATATTCGGATACAAAGTCTTTTATATATGATGTTATTGAGCCGTTAATTCCCTCGGAAGTATCTGAGAATTTAAGGTGGCGGAGTTGTTTTTTAAAGTTATTTGCATTAACTGAACAACTTTCAGCATTTGAGTCAAACTTATAACCTTGTTTTGAAATTTGGTATGAATAGCTTTTATTGGAAAGCAAATTATTTGTAATAGTACTTGCATTAATTGTAATCATAAATATCCCTCACTTTTTGTATTTATAATTATATCGGCATATTTTTGAGAATATGTAGTGTGTGAAGATATCAGTATTATATCTCCTAAACACACATCAGTAAAAGTACAATCATCTATATTTGTATGCCATCATCAAACAAAGGTGTTTGCTGTTGTCATACAAATATAACTACTTGTTCTTTTTATGGTGCATTTATTAGGGAATATAATACTGATATCTTTACGGTAGGTTATTGGCGTTAAAATGTGCAAACGTAAAATAGTATGTTTATGAATAATATGGTGGGAATATGCAGAAGATATATTTGTGAAATTTTTAAATAAAGAGTCTATTTTAAAAGCAATAAATTTAGCAAGTAATGAGCTGATAATAAGAAATTGACAGCATTGTTTGATTGATATTATTTTAACGTTCTTTATGTTAGTTTTATACTTAAAAATAGTGTAAATTATGGCAAACTTGTATTGTATAAAGTGGGAATTTTGGTGTTTTTAAAATAGTAGATTATTAATGGGAGATGTGGTATGGAAGATAATTGTGGTTGTGTTAATACTAGAAAGATAGTTATGATAGGTTGTGGTTTTGTGGGTTCGGCTTCGGCTTTTAGTATTATGCAGAGTGGGCTTTTTACGGAAATGGTGCTGATAGACGCAAATACACAAAAGGCAGAAGGAGAAGCTCTTGATATTAGTCATGGAGAGCCATTTGCCAGACCAATGAAAATATATGCTGGAGATTATGACGATATAAAAGACGCATCAATTATTATAATATCAGCAGGAGCTAATCAAAAGCACGATGAAACACGACTTGACCTTGTAAAGAAAAATATAGCGATATTCAAAAATATAATTCCAGAGATAACTAAAAGAAATTATAAAGGAATACTGTTAGTTGTAGCTAATCCAGTCGATATACTGACTTATGTGGCAGTTAAGCTTAGTGGTTACGATGAAAGTAGGGTTATAGGTTCTGGAACGGTGCTTGATACAGCAAGACTTAAAGAGAAAATGGGAGATTTTCTTGGTGTTGATAGTAGAAGTGTTCATGCTTTTATAATAGGAGAACATGGGGATAGCGAAATTGCAGCTTGGAGTAGTGCTAATGTTTCAGGAATTTCAATTAATGATTTTTGTAAAATGAGAGGAAAAGATAATACATTTTTAAAAGATATAGCAATTGATGTAAAAAATAGTGCTTATGAAATAATAAAAAAGAAAAGCGCAACTTATTATGGAATTGCAATGTCTGTAAGAAGAATATGTGAAGCAATAGTGCGTGATGAGAAATCAGTACTTCCAGTATCAAGTATGCTTCATGGTGAATATGGAATTGAAGATGTGGCACTTAGTATTCCTGCCATTGTGGGAAGAAATGGTGTTGAAAAGACAGTTCCTATATCTCTTAACAAAGAAGAACTTGAAAGTCTTAAAAAATCAGCCGATGAATTAATAAAAGTAATAGAACAGAATGATTTATAAAAATAAAATATAAAAATCCATTTGTCAGTAATTAAAATTTATGCTTATTTAATTGATAAAATAAATAAGGTGCTGTATTATATATTATTATATTTTGCAAAATAATAATATAGAACGGAGATTTATATGACAGCTAAAGGTAAAAACTTTCTTAAAGTGTCGGGAGGATTGTCTATATTTATTGGATTAATAGTAGTGTTTGTCGGATTTTATATTATGGCAAATGGAATGGCAATTAATTCTGTAGACAAAGACACTGAACAAGAAGTATTAAAGACAATGAAATACTTAAGTGCAGGTGGAATGTACATGATGGTATTTGGTGGTTACAGTATATACGCAGGCTTTATAGGGCTTTTAAATGCGTCTGATACAGATTGTATAGACAAACTTAAAAAACTAGGCTTAATATATTTAGCATTGTGTATTTTAAATATCATTATAATTTTCTTGATATCTTATAATGTAACAATTTTTACTATTTTAGTATGTTTAATTCCTTTAATTATTGCACTAATGTATATGTTAGGAGTAATGTTAAATATAAAGAAAGGATAAAGGTTATGAATTATAATAATTTGATATACACATTGATATACTCAGCACCAGCAACACTTATTGCTATCGTATTGCATGAATATGCTCACGCAATAGTATCATATATGTGTGGTGATAAGACAGTTAAGTCAGATGGCAGATTATCACTCAACCCATTTAAACATCTTGATTTACTTGGTACAATATGTCTGTTAGTATTTCACATGGGTTGGGCAAAGCCAGTTATGGTCAATACAAGAAATTATAAGCACAAAAGACTTGATTTTTGTCTTGTAGCTCTTGCAGGCCCTGTTATGAATTTTCTTGTAGCATTTATATCACTTATAGGTATGTACTTTGCAGCAAGCTACGCAGGAGCAGGATATTTATATTATCTTTTTTATTATATCGCAATGATAAATGTAGGACTTGGTGTTTTTAATCTGATACCAATTCCACCGCTTGACGGTTCTAATGTATTATTTTCATTGTTGCCAGCACATATTGAGCAAGAAGTGAGAAAATATAGCAGATATTTTCCTATAATTCTTCTTGCGATGATATGGCTAGGCTCATTTAATAATATACTGTCATTTATTGATAGCGGAATAATTAATTTTATGTGGAAAATAGTATTAAAAATTTTTGGTTATCCTTATGTATCAGGAACAGTATAATATATGTTACATAAGTAAAAATTTAATTGTAAAACGAAAGGAAAAAGAATATGAACCCAGCAGATTTATTTAAGTTTAGAGGAAATTGGCAAAAGTTTGTTCAAAATCACCCAAAGTTTCCTATGTTTCTTAACGCACTTAAAAATACAAATATAACAGAAGGGACAATAGTAGAGCTTAAATTTACTACAACAGATGGAAAAGAGTTGTGTACAAACGTAAAACTTAAAAGCTCAGACATTGATATGATTAATGATTTTAAGAAAATGGCTTCTAAGTAATCATAACTTTATAGAGGTGAACTTATGTTAGATGAAAAAGAAATTCTTCCATTTAATTTTTTTACATACGGTGGAGTTTATAGTGGTGAACATAATGGTATGAGATATCTTATAAAAAGAGAAGGTGACAAGCCTGATTTTATACTTACTGCTACAGTTTGGAGAGGCCCTTACTGTTATAGTGCTGTAAGTGATGAAGATAAAACAAGAAGTGAGTTTGAATATAGCGAAGCTGGAAGAACTACTGCTATTGAATGGCTAAAAAAGCAATATAGTGATAGAAAAGAAGAATGGGATAATCGCCCAGCAATTCTTGACGCAAAAATAACATTGAATTACGAAGAAAAAGTTTCTACAGATAAATGAAATGTATCTTAAAAAGTTATGTTTATAAGATTTTCAAAGTTTTGCAATTACTTGGACTCTGCATAAAATTGAAAGGATTTGATTTATGAATGATAAAACAAAAGATAGCAGTTTATTTTGGACTAATTCATTAGTAGTTATATTAATTGCGGTATTGTGTAATTGCTTGTGGGGTAGTGCAATACCTGCAATTAAGATAGGATATAGGTTATTTAATATAACTGATAGTGTAAGCACAAAGTTTCTTTTTGCGGGTATAAGATTTACAATTGCAGGAATAATGGTGTTAATTGTATATATTTTTATGAATAAAAAATTCCCCGTATTAAAGAAAGAGCAGATACTTCCCGTAACAGCTCTAGGTATAGTACAAACTACAATACAATACATATTTTTTTATATTGGAGTAGCCAATTGTGCAGCAGCTAACGGCTCGATTGTTAATTCATGTACAACCTTTATCTCAGTTATATTGGCGCATTTTATCTATAAGAATGACAAGCTTAATGCCAATAAGATTATAGGTTGTGTTATAGGCTTTTCAGGCGTTATCATATGTACTTTAGGCTCAAACTCCGCATCTTCAACAAAGGTATCATTTCTTGGAGAAGGCTTTGTTATAATTGCAGCATTAGCATTTAGCATTTCTGGTATTATGAGTAAAGCAATAACAAAAAAGGTGGATACAGTTCTTACCACAGGATATAACTTGTTAATAGGTGGTGTTGTGCTTACAATTATAGGCATTATAACAGGTGGACATTTTGATATAGTAACAAAAGAAGGCATTGTGGTCATGGCTTATCTTGCGCTATTATCATCAGTTGCTTTTACACTTTGGACTATTTTATTAAAATATAATCAAATTGGTCGAATATGTATTTATAACTTTGTAATACCAGTATCGGGAATATTTCTTGCAGGTATAGTGTTGCATGAGGATATTTGGCATTTAAGATATTTTGGTGCACTTTTACTTGTTACGGCGGGCATTATAATAGTGAATAAGACTACAAACAATAAGAAAAGTAATACTAGCAATTAAGGTGGCAATAGTAAGGTTTAATAATTCATTTGATATTATTTTAGTAAAGATATTGTATACAATGTATGATATTCCTATACATATAAGAGAAAGACAAGCAGGTAATATTATATTTTTAAAGGGCATTGGTGTTATATTGAATAATCGGTACAGTGATATATAGTGAAGTATACATATAATAATCTGCGATATAAGCAGCCCCCACAAGTAGCCTGTTATTCCGTAAAATGGAACTACAACAATTAAAAAAGCTATCCTTATAAGTATACTTGTAATGCTTTGTATACAAGTAAGAGTGGTGTGTCCTAGCCCGTTTAGTATGCTAGATAGTATCATTGCTAGATAGTAAAATGGGCAGAGCCAACACAGTGTAAGAATAAAAAGCTGTACAGACGGTTCGTTAAATATAATACTGCCAATGCGCCCAACATAGAATAAAAATAAAAACGTAGTAAATATTCCAATGGCAAGGCAGAAATGTATAGAGCGCTCGATTGTTCTTGTGATTGAGTCATTATTTTTAGCAGATTGTGCGCCAGATACTTCAGGGAGAAGCATTACAGATAGTGAGTTAGTTATGGCAGCAGGAAATAATATAAATGGAATTGCCATACCAGTAAGTACACCATATATACTAAGACTTTCGCTTTGTGAATGACCGTATATAATTAACTGCGCAGGAATAAGTATGGACTCACAGCCTTGTAAGATGTGCATAAGCAGTCTATTTAACGTAAGTGGAAGTGAAAATACAAATAATTTTTTTATATTGCTTTTATAAAAATGATTTTTAACTGTAAAGTTTTTTGAAAATTTAAGAGCAATCATACAAAATATTGTTGAAGCTATTTCACTGATAAGACTTCCCCACAATGCACCAACAACAGTTATGGGAATATTATTACTAATACATATTTTGGCATAGATATACACAGTCATTACTCGCACAACCTGTTCAAACAGTTGTGATAAGGCGGGAATGGCTGTTTTTTTATATCCAAAGTAAAAACCATTAACACAATTGTGGAAACATGAAAATGGAAATGTAAACGAAAGTATTTTAATAAGTGGACTACATTGTTCGTTAAGTAACAGTCGTGTTGCGATAAAATCAGAATAGGTGTAGGTTATATATGTAAATAAAAGCGCAATTGGAATAGATATAAAAAGACCATATATAAGCCATTCTCCACAAGACTGACAATTGTTGTCTTTAGAATTTATTTTAACAGCCGAAGAAGCGCAGAAACGTGATATTGCCGTTTGTATACCACTACTGCATATAGCAAAGGCAATCCCTGCAACAGGCATAATAAGCTGCATAAGCCCCATTCCAGAAGCACCAATGGTTCGTGTTAAGTATATTCTGTAAAAAAAACCTATCACTTTACTTAGTACGCCTGCAAGAGTAAGAATTATAGTTCCTTTAAGAACTGAGTTTTTAAGATTAATTCCCATGCACAATACCTCCATATTTAATAGTATTAAACTGCATACTTACAATCTTATTTTTATTTACATTTTATAAGCAATATATCTTAATAGAACACTTAGTGAAGTATATTTGAATATAATAATATAAACAGATAAACGAGGTGCGTATAATGATATATATGGACAATGCCGCAACGACAAAGGTACGCCCTGAGGTAGCAGAGGCTATGCTTCCATATTTTGATATAAGATATGCTAACCCATCAGGTATTTATGCGTTTTCCCAAAATGTAAAACATGAAATTAATAAAGCTAGAAAAACTCTAGCATTATCTATAAATGCAAATGAAGATGAAATATTTATTACATCAGGTGGAACAGAGTCGGATAATTGGGCTTTAAAAATGTCAGCGCATGAGCATAAAGGTGGTCATATAATAACTACAAAAATAGAACACCACGCCATATTAAGAACGTGTAAATATCTTGAAAATACAGGAGTGGAAGTGACGTATATTGATACAGACGAATACGGAAATGTAAATGTTTCTGATATTGTAAATGCTATTCGCAAAAATACATTTTTGATTTCAGTAATGACAGCAAATAATGAAATTGGTACAATACAACCTATTGAAAGAATTGCTAATATAGCAAAACAGAAAAATATATTATTTCACACAGACGCAGTTCAAGCATATACTAATCTGTCAATAGATGTTAAAAGACAAAATATAGATATGTTAAGCACCAGTGCGCATAAAATATGTGGGCCAAAGGGAGTCGGCTTTTTATATATCAGAAAGGGCTGTCTTAGTACGCCATTTATTAATGGTGGCGGTCAAGAAAATGGTATGAGAGCCGGAACGGAAAATGTAGCAGGAATTATAGGCTTTGCAAAAGCCGCTCAAATAGCGATGAGCAATAAAAGATATAGAATATCAAGAGAAATTGAACTTAGAAATTATCTTATAAATAAAGTATTGACACAAATACCACAATCAAGACTTAATGGAAGTGCAAGAAATCGTTTGCCAAATAATTGCAGTTTTAGTTTTTATAATGTAGATGGTGCTACACTTATTGCGATGTTAGACGAACAAGGAATATGTGCGTCTGCGGGTTCTGCCTGTTCTTCAAAAGAAAAAGAGGGTTCTCATGTATTAAAAGCAATAGGTTTATCAGATGAACTTATACATGGAACAGTGCGACTTACACTTAATGAGGAGATAACAAAGGGACAAATAGATTATGTTGTATCCTGTCTTATCAAAGATGTAAAAGAATTAAGGAAATTAACGCAGATGTAAAGTAAGATATAATTGCCTAGTCGTAGTAACGGCGTAAGCCGCCGACCTTAAACCCCGATAAAGGAGTTTTTATGAATTTTGAATAAGCTATTTTAAAATATAATTAAAATCTATGATAATTTGGAGCTGTCGTACTAACAAAATTTTATAAATTTTCGTTAATGCGACAGCCCAATATATAGTGTTGAATAAAAATGTTTTAATCAATACTTAAAAATTGTGGTTGCCTTTTAGAAAAAATCGTATAATACTTAAAGCCAGCATTGTAAAGATAATCACGCATAATGTTAAAATCATAAGCGATGTGTTCTGCTTTGTGAGCGTCTGAGCCTATTGTGATAATTTCACCGCCGAGCTCCTTGTATCTTTTAACAATGTTGTGACAAGGATTAGGCTCTTTAAGACCGTATTTTAAGCCAGCGGTGTTTACTTCAATACCTTTTCCCCTGTTAATAAGAGCTTTTAAAATCTCATCAATAATATCATAATAATCAAGCCAGTTGTAATCTATATCTTGATTAGGTGCGTATCTAATTATGTAATCAAGATGACCATAAACGTCAAAATTATTGCAAGCCTTTATATTTTCAACAATACTTTCAAAATAAGTAAGTATACTTTCTCTAACAGAAAGATTGTCCCAGTATTCTTTATAATAAGGGTCATTTCCATGAACTAAATGAGATGAGCCAATAATAAAATCTAAAACATTATTGTTGTCATAATTGTCAATGCGTTCAGATAAATAGGCTTGAAGTCCCTGTTCAACACCAATATAAATATCAATTTTTTTAGCATATTCATCACGAAGTTTTGATATTTCTTTAACATATTTTTCAAAATCAAGCAAAAACATAACCTTTCCGTCTTCTAACGGATAGTCATAGTCGTTGTGGTCAGTAAAGCATATTCTTTTAAGACCTGCATTTATAGCTGTGTTTATGATATCTTCTGGTCTTGCATCAGAGTCAGAAGAAAAATAAGAGTGAATGTGAAAATCAGATAAGTTATTAGTAATTATCATAAAAATCTCCATTTCTGAGTGAATTAAATTATAAATAA
>OOAK01001077.1_pt1 | contig 20766 bp, 26 predicted proteins | sample 1671811 | NCBI WGS metagenome assembly OOAK01 (sample SAMN06348195, study PRJEB24527) | human gut metagenome | biome: human gut; feature: ankylosing spondylitis patient; material: feces | host: Homo sapiens | place: China | collected 2015-10 | reverse complement strand
CAAATCACACATACACCACCTCCCTCACCACAATCTCCTCCGCACAAGCAATAATGTTATTCATCTTCTCCACCCACAGCATCTGATTCTCCGCTTTTAACTGCTCTGTCACTCCTTGCTTTTCCTTCATCTTTTCCACGAGCCTGTCCCGCATCTCATAACATTCCTCATCAATCTCATGCAGATATTCATTTAGTCTTCCATCAAATAACAGCTCCATATAATATCCATATTTGAACTCTTTCAGATACTCACACCTCATATGTCCAAACTTTCCGATATTATAATTTGTTCCCTCCGGTAACTGTAAATCCGGATAATAAATATCATCATCACCTAACACATAAGTAATACCATTCTCTACAATAACTTTCTCCAATTTTTCCATAACTTTCATCCACCTTTCTGCGATATTTCTCACACCTCAACATCAATAATAGCCTCTGGCTCTTTTACAGCCTCTCACATACACTCTGATTCCTACATATACTGCCTGAACTAATAACAATAAAGCAACAAGATTCAGCCTTACTAATGCCCTTATCCAATCTCCAAAATACACTGCCAAAGCTAAACTGGTTACTGCCACTCCAACACTAACCATATCCCAACAATTTGCTTGATATACCTTAGTAACTTTCTTTCCTAAAGTCACAATCAATACACCTGCAGCCAATGCCGCTCCAGCTATTACTATCACAAGCAACATCCAATGTGTTATAATCGCCATCATCTCATTCGGTATCCTATCTCCAGCCTTTGCCAAAGCAGTTCCTACATTAACAATCCGCTTACCAGACTGACAAATACCATTCAACACTGTATTAACAAATACAGCACAATCGCCTAAAAATATTTCTGATCTCATTGCCGCAAATACTGTCGTTGCAATTGCATACCACCATAAAATTATAACCATCGCATCAAATCCGACAGTTTTTGCCTTATACCTCTTTTCCAACTCTTCTCTTTTCTTCTCATATCGAGCCTTCGCTTGCTGATATTCTTTATGGTCACAATTCTGGCACCTTTCGTAGAGTACCAGCTTTTCAACCGGTATCTCTACTTTCTTCTGATGCGTAAGTGCATATTCCTTTTCCTGTTCAGCCTGCCGCAGTTTATCTTGATATTCCTCTATTGTGTTGTCGGCTCTTTTCTTTTTCTCTTTCTCGCTCTGCAACAATTCTCTTGTTTGCTTCAATTCGTTCTTTAAGGATTGTACGTTTTCGGCTTTGTTCTCGCTGTTCAGCTTCTCGCATAAGTTCAGCGATTCGTTCAGTTGCCCCTGTAGTATTTGTATCTCGTTGTCCTTCTTCTGGAGAATTGTATCTTTCTGTGTCAGTTCCTTCTCCATGCTCTCCAACACATCCAGCATTTCCTCCATCCGCTCGTCTTGCTTTGAGCTTCTTAAATCGCTCATCCACATCCCTCGCTTTCTCTAGTCGGTTCTGCAGTTCAACAATTCCTCGTTCTGTCTCTGCAATAACCGATTTTCGACGTTCAACTTCTCCGCTAATTCTTTCCATTGCTGATTTTCGTCTTTCAATATCTGAATTTCTCCGTCCTTCTTCTCCAATAATTCCAATATTTCCTCTATACTGTAAAATGAAATATCGCCAACTTACCTTCCCCTTTCTGCCATTTCCGGCATTTTTCCCTGCAAATACAGTATTTGCAGGAACGTCCTCTGCGTAATAGTGCATCCTGCGGCATGAGCAGGTCTGCACGAAGTGCCCCTCGGAGAGTGCGTCCAGCCTCACAGGCTGGTCTCCATGAAGTGGTCCGGCTGAAAGCCCCGCCGACGGAACGAGCCCGGCAAGCGAAGCGCAGACCGGTTGCCGCTTGCGGCAAACTTATTAGACGACCTTTAGTTGTCTATAAGTGCGCCCTTCATAAAGAACGATGAAGGGATTAGAAAATCCCCCCTCTGCCATTACACTTCCTCCATTTCCGGTATCTGCTCCTTCTGCATCGCTTTGGAGAAATATCTTCCGTTTGCTTCCTGTCGTTTTAAAAAGCCTATCAGCTTCGGAATATCTTCTTCCTCAATCGGATAGCCCAGCACCGATTCCACAGCCCCGCCAATCACACAAAGTCTGTGAGTACGTTTTTTACTCTCTTCGGCTTTCTGTCGCTTCTGCAATTATTTTTTCTGTGATGCATATTTCTTTGCTTTTTCAAGACTTTCCTGCTCTCGTCTTTCCATTTCAAGCAAACGCTCTTCATAACTTTTTGTTGATTTACTCATTCACTTCATCCTCTCTTTCTAATCCTGCAAGCATTTCCAGTATCATCCGAAGGGATTCCAATATTTCCAAATCCAACTCCTCTGATTTCTCTACTGCCTGCAAATGTTCACCAATCACTACCAGTTTCTTTTTTATCGCATCAAAGGTTTTCACATTTCCAAATGTGATTACTTTCTGGTGCATACAACTTTGGATGAAAAACTCTGCCCTCGGAAGTCCCGATAAGGCAATTATTTCATCTATAAATTGCTTTTTCTCTGATGTCACCCGGAAATTTACAATTACGCTTCTTTTCCGGTTCTTTTCATTCTTTTTCTTAGGTACTATCCCCGACACAAGATTGTCCCGTCTGTATATCTTCGCCATAATATTTGCCTCCTATATCCTTGCGCTAACATATTCTAAGTCTCCATAATATGGAGTTCCCACCAGATACCACTGACGGTCAAGCCCCATCTCCATTCTGCTCTTCTGCCATTTATCATCTACCATAACTTCCAAAACTTCTCCGCAGTGGAAGCCGTCATATTCCCATAAATCAGATACTAAAAGTCCGTATCTGTCATTTGCACTGTTATAACCTAACCGACCAATAATCATATTCATTCCGCCTCCTTCTTCTCCATTATTACATCTACATCGCCCCTGTCCTCATTCAGCCTATCTGCAAGTACTTTCTGTTTGGACGGATAAAGATGAGCATAATTAAATGTGATATTGATTCCCTCATATCCCATCATCTCTGCAATAGCTACCGGAGAAAATCCAAGCTCAATACAATGTGCTACATGTGAATGTCTTAGATCATGAATTCTAATTCTTTTCACCCCTGCTGCCTTTGCTCCTCTGTCCATCTCGTGGTGCAGATAGCTTTTGGAAAATGTGAATAACCTTGTATGCTCATCACATTTATATAGCATTCCAAAATAATCCTCCATCTCCTGACAGAGAAACTCCGGCAATTCAATTACACGATTGCTCTTTTCAGTTTTAGGACTGGTAATATAATCCTCACCCTGTAAATGCTGATAAGATTTGTTGATAGTCAACTTCCTGTCCGGGATGTTGAAATCGCCTCTTTCCAAAGCAAGAAGTTCACCTTCACGAATTCCTGTCCAGTAAAGAACTTCAAACGCATAATAGGAAACTTGCTTATCTTTCATCACCTCTGAAAATTGCAAATATTCCTCTTTAGTCCAGAAAAGCATTTCCTTTCCTTTTGCCTTTCCCATCTTTCCCGCCTGCTTCGATGGATTAACGGTCAATCCATAAAAACGGCAAGCGTGGTTGAAAATCGCACTAAGCTGGTTCTGAATGGTGCTAAGATAAGTCTGTGCATATGGCATTCCATTTTCATCTCTCATGCTAAGCAACTGATTCTGCCACTGAATAACATCCGTTACCGTAATCTCTGCAAGACTCTTTTTCTCAAAATAGGGAATAATCTTCATTTCCATAATGTGCTTCTTTGTTAAAAATGTGTTCAATTTCAACCTTGGCTTCATATCCTCCATATAGACCACCACGAACTGTGGAAATCCCATATTGACATCTTTTGATTTCTTTAGCAGGAATTCACGTTCATACTCAAGTGCCTCTCTCTTAGTGGCAAAGCCTCGTTTCATATGAACCTGACCGATGCCCTGCCAGTCTTTATATCTGATATAAACTTTCCAAGTACCTCTTTTCGTATCTTTACTTGCTGACATAACCAGCACCTCCTTATTGTATATTCTGATATGGGTTCCCACGCAGGTATCGTAGATAATCATCATGCAAATCTGCCTGCTCCTTTAATGTGCCTGACAAACTTTCCGCATATAGCGTCGATATCAGATAAGATTCCATATTCTTGATTTCCAATCTGTTATCCACCAATCGTTCCAACAGATTCGCAATATAAACCGGTTTCAACTTCAGGAACTGACTTTTTACAACCTGCCATGGATAACTTGTCCCCTTAATCGTTATCTGCTTTCTTGGAAAGCACACAACATCGCAGATGGTATCGTATATCTCCCGGATCATCTCCTGTTCGCGGGCATTTCCTTCTGCCACCTCATAAAACTGCTCCAGCTTAATATTCTCTGCTATAAGCTTCTTAAGTTGTTCTGTGTCCTTCTCTCCTTCGCTCTCATCTGAATGATTGATAGATGGATGATTATTCACTTGGTTATTATTTAATTGATTATTAATATATTGTGTGCACTTTTCGGATGCCGGCTTTCCCGCCACCGGATTATCGGCTGTCGCATTCTCCGTTTTCCGGAAATCAGACAACGGTGCAATTGGCGTTTCGTGAATCTCTATCGCTATCTTTCCAAATTTGCCACACTCTGCTCTCTCCTGAGTTCTTGAAATATATCCAAGTTCCTCTAAATGTGTCAGACTGGCTCGTATTGAACTTTTTCCATCAGGAATAATCTTACTCAATCCCGATATGGTAAATTCCCAATTATCCGGCAGAGAAAGCAGTGTAACAACCATTCCCCTGTCACGCAGGCTCAATGAATGATTTTTTAAGATATCCTTGTAAACATTCACATACTGTCCCTGCGTCTTGTTCTTAAATACTGGCATAATCAATCGCCTCCTCTCTTTTGTTGTGTACATCAGGAAGCTGTGCTATAGTAAATGTGTAAGCGATACATCACAGCTTCTGATGTGTTACTGACCTTTCTCTTGCCGGAGAAAGGTCTTTTTTATGCTTGTTTTACCATGCCATAACAGTTTTCCTCATAAAATTTTCGGTTTGCCTTGCCAGATAAAACGATAAGATTCGGATTGATAGCAAGCATGCGATCATTGAGCTGCTTAATAATCTTATAGCCTTGTGCTCGGCTGACGCCCCAATCCTCACAGACTTCTGTAACGTCTACATACATCTTTTTATTCATAGGTTGATTCCCCCTTTCTTCACTTCAATGTCTGATGAAAACATTTGCGATTATTCAATGCGTACATTTTTGTACTTGTATAATTATAACATAATATCTTTTTTGTTTTAGCAAGTACTTTTTTGTACTTTTATTCTATTTGATATTAACTTTTCTGTTCACTTTTTTGTTTGTTCGTGGTACAATAATGCTATTAAACAATAAATTACTTATCGTAAAGGAGATTTTTATATGACTCTTGGAGATAAAATAAGAAAATATCGAACACTAAAAGGTCTGACACAGGCACAACTTGGCTCCATAGTCAAATTGACCGGAGACCGCATACGTCAATATGAAAATGATGTAAGAAAACCAAAGTATGGAAAACTGTTTGAGATTGCAGATGCACTGGACATAAATCCTTCTACGCTTGCTGAGCCAGATTTCGATGATCCCACAAGTGTAATGCATGTACTTTTTGAATTAGAAGATATCTATGGATTGCATTTTGAAAAAGTTGGTGAGAATTATCAATTAGCCTTTTCAAAGGGAGAATATTCGAGTGCTAATTGGATTATTGAGGGACTTTCAGCATGGGTTAAAAAAAGAGACGAATTACAACCGGATATCAATGACTCAAATAGTACCATTGCGGATAAGAAAAACGATTATATCCGTTGGAAGGCAAGATATCCATATAATTTTGCCGAAGAGATTACCAACAATTTTGCACTGGTGCAAAAGTTTAATGAAGAGGCCTCTTCTCTGCTACCTTCCGACAGGCATCCGATTACTCGTTTTTCAGAATTTTATCGTTGTTTGCTTTCGTTGGAAGACGCCGGAGTCAGGTTCACTATATCCGTAGATGAAATTATAAGCAAACGAAGTGCCACTTTTTATATTGAATTAGATTACATTATGAACAGTTCAGATGAAATCAAGAAACTATATATGGAATTTAGACAATGCTGGTATGATATGAAAGAGATTGGAATTGAAATACACGAATCACCAGTTCCTGTAAATGGCAATATGAATATACTGCTATATTCTGATAACATTCAGCTTATAACACTGTTCCATGCACATATACGCCACTTAGAAGAAAAGAAATCACCTATGTATGATGAGGATATGTATAAAGCTGAGATTGAAGATACATTGCAGATATTCAATGTACCAATAAAAGAATACATTTAAAGTTGGAGGCATCTATGTGGAAAACAATATATTCTATTGATCTTAATCTGCTAATTGGTATCATTGGTGGAATAATTTCTGGTATTTTTGTTTCTTATGTATTTCTGATTGAAGCAGAATACAGAAATCAGTTTAACCATGTAAAAGAAATGTTCACTTCCATATATGGAATTACCGCTACATACTCTGCCTACAAACACTTCAAAAAAACAAAAGGCAAAAAACGTGCAAATAAAGTCACCGCAATTGATAATGCTGGCAACATTGCCGGAGAAAGCAGCATGGTCGATATTCTCAATAATTATTGGAATGAGCTTTCTTCCTTTTTCAATACCTACGAACCTTGGCAATATAAATTCAGACTTAACAAAATTCTAACAGAAATAAACGATATTGTTACTGACGGCAAATACATGATCAGAAATTCTCCTAAAGACTTCGCAGAAATATCACAAAGGCTAGAAGCATGTATTGTCCTATTTGAAGATTGTGAACGAAATTATAAAAAGGAGATTCTTCTATGTGTTGTAACAAACAAAGCAGTTCAAATCTTTCTTCTGCTGTTTTTTGCATTGATAATAGTGTTAATAATCGCAGCATAGGAGATACCTTCCCTTTTCATGTGTTTGCTATTTCATTCGTTAGAATGCATATATTAAAAACTTATGTCTCATTCATAGCATTTCTTCCATCAACATGGATTTTCAGGCAGCTTTTCTACCTACGCTTACACCAATCCCAAAAAGGCACCAAGATTTTCTTCTGATGCCTTGAACACCCATATGCAGTGGGAAATCTGAGCTAAAAATTGCTTTTAAATTTTAGCATGTATTTAGTCCGAAAAACACTTATTTTTCCTATACTGGAGACTGTTATAACATGATGTTAAATTCAATTACCTAACGAAATGTTATCCTTGTTTCATTTCAACATCGGATACATCAGAATAAAAATTATTTGTATAATTATTTATTACTTGAGTCTCTTGTGCCTTCTTTTTTTCTTCCTCAGTAAAGGTCATTCCTTCACCAACAATTCCACTTTCTTCGAGAAGTAAGGCCCAATCCAATATCTTGTTCCTAACAGTGCTAAGTATACCATATATCTCGCTTCTTGACGTGTTAAATACAAACTGTGTTTTGAACCCATCCGTTGACTTATTCAATAAGTCATTAATTTCAGCACTCAGTGTAAATTGAATACCATTTTCATGTGATGTATAAATCTCACAAATCGATGATATAGATTGATTTAGTGGAATGCTAGACATAAATCTACCCATTTTAGGTGTAAGTATGACTGGCATCCATCCTCTATAAGGATTCCATGCTTTATAATCTCCCTTTATCATTCTATAATCAGGGACTTCTCCATGGTATCCGTTTTGTTCATTGTTAATCCATTCTTCAAAATCTGATAGCTTAAGTTTTCTTGCTACCAAATATGCTTTTCTTAACAATGATTCCACACTAACATTTTCATCAAGTGCTTCTCTCTCAAGTTCATATACTATACCTTCCAAATATATCCCTCCTAAAAGATTGGAATCTGTGCTGCAATACCAGAAGCTATTAAACTTCCTGTCACTCCAATTGCTAGGTTTTTAAGTTCCGTTAATAGCATCTTAATTTTGCTTGGATTCTCACGTTTTTCAATAAGTGCTTCTAATCCTGCTATTTTTCCCCTCAACTCTGATGCCTTATCTCCAAATTCAGCATCAAACATACCATCATACTTTTTTATATTTTCAATTATGTCGCTGATTGCTCCATAATCAAAATCCTGTGTTATGGTCTGTGTCTGTGATGAATTAACTGTTCCTTGCTGAATCTGAACGCCTGTAACATCACCATAAAAATTATTAGTATTATAAGACTGTTTTTCTTGCAAAATAGCCTTCTCCTTTCTTTCAAAATAAGTCAATAAACTCGGCAGTATTGTGATTTCCCAACATCCAGAAATATAGTAACAATAATTTGAGATAAGTCCATATTGCTTTAGTTTTTCAAATTCTAAAGCCAAATCACGCTCTAGATATTTAGGAATTTCAACATCATTGTCAGTAACACGATAGTCATCTTTACAATACCCTTTACATATCAAAAAAACTAGTTCTTCTGCAGAATTATCTAAAATCCTTATGCCACCTACTGTCGGTTGACCTACAACAATGGATGAAGCACATTCTCTTCTCGCATCAATCCTTGCTTGTCTCTCTGAATTACGTCTTTGCTTATCAGCTAATTTTTTGTCAGCCTCAATTTGTTTTTTTACTTGACGTTCAATTTCCTTTTGATGTTTCTCTAATGCTTTTTCTAATGGACCTTTAGCCATTAACATTCCCCCTTGTTCAATATTATTTTTAACAATTCCATTGCAGATTCATCTTCTGGAATATTTGTTCCAAGTTTACCTCGGAAGGCTTTGGTGAGGATGGATTTTTTTATTGCGTCAATGTTATCAACTACTCGAACTGCTTTATCTCGTACCTGCTGCATCATAGGCAAAAGATAATCCAAAATGCGAACAACTTCTTTCTGCTCTTCATCTGAAGTAATTCGTACCTTAATCGCTGACAATTCCTTTTGATTAATCTTAGGTAATACAGAACGAGACCCCGCTGAAGATGCTTGTTCTAAGAACATATCCGATAACATATAATATAATAAATATTTTGTATTTTCTTTAGCCTCAATCGGATACATGTCTGCACTACACAAACCATCAAAATCAACCATAACAACCTTTGAAAGATACGGTCGAATCTTTGAATAAAGAATTTGTCCTGCATAAAATCTATGCTTTCCACTCTTTACACCATCTTCTGCAATTGTATGATAATCCAGTAAAATTCCTGTTCTCTTTTCTATATTATCTGGTGCGATATGAGGAAATTCCAAATAATTTGATGGTTCAACTAAATTACTTTTTATATCAGCTACCTCATCAAATCTCTTTGTTTCCCATTTATTCTCTTTGTAATTGTCTTTTCTCCATTGTGTCGTCAATCTTCCAGAAAATGCATCATTGTAGACAGCAGCATTTCTAGCCTCATATCCATCTATAACTTCCTGTGCTTTCTCTTTCGCTTCATCCAACTTTGAAAACAAACTCTCAATTTGCTCAACAATTCTTTTCTGCTCTGCTAATGGTGGTAATGGAATCATATGATTCCTTATTATATCTTGTGAAATATTAGGTTGCGCTCCACCTTTCCCCTTTGCTATAAACGTATCTTTTTGCGAACGCAAATAATAAAACAAATACTTATTGTTTAAAACATCCCTGCATCTTGCACATGCACACGCTTGATTTGTAGTTGCTGGTATCCCTAATATTGCCGTTTTACCAATAGTTGCTCCATACATTGCAATTAAAACTGAATCTATCGGAAATAACTTTGCACTAGAATGAGCTACTGCGTCTTCTGTAATTTTCTCTTCACTATCAAAAATATAGCCATCTTCTAATTCACCAGTTTTTATCCATGGAATATATCCTCCATAGTAATCTGGATTTTTTCTCGAAGGTGTACCTCCAGATCCCCAATCAGCCACATTTGATAAAAATGTCCAACACCAATTCTCTGGTATCTGATATGGTTGCTCATCTACAGGAACAAGGGCATCCTCCAACATAATCTTTTTATTCTTGCTCTTCGCCATATCACTCAACTCCTTCCAGAGCCCTAAGCTCTTTTACCACACCCATAAGCAAGTCAACCGCTTCCTCAAGTTGAGCAATACATTCCTCTCCCGATTCAATAGGGTCTGGCAGGTCATCATAATCAAGCACAGAATCATCCTTAATCAAACCAAGGTCAAGGCTGTGATTTTTTCCTTTCTCTGATATCTGCTCATATGTATAACAGCTCCATCTCTCATCGGACACACTCTTTCTGTCCTCTGCTATATATGCAGCCTTAAATCCATCAAAGTGCTCCGCCTTTAATGGATTTGTCTTACCAAATGAAGGCATATTGGTTCTTAAATCATAGAACCACACTTCCTTAGTGTTATCCTTATCTGTTGTTCCTCTAGTAAAGAAAAGTACATTTGTCTTTACCCCCTGCGCATAAAATATTCCTGTCGGAAGTCTTAGTACAGTATGAAGATTACATTTATTCATAAGATCCTCGCGAATTCTCTGACCTTCTCCATCAGCAAATAACACATTATCCGGCAATACGACAGCAGCTCTTGCCTTACCATCTGCTTTAAGAGAGCGATAAATATGCTGCAAGAAATTAAGCTGCTTATTGCTTGTCTGGAATGTAAAATCGTCTCTGTTTGCACGCTCTCCGCCCTTTTTTGTTCCAAAAGGAGGATTTGTAAGAACAACATCAAATCCGTTCATCTGTTTCCCCTGATTTGATAAGGTATCACACAGATATATCTTACCATCAATATCGTGAAGCATTGCATTCATCAAAGCCAGCCTATGAGTCTCATGTACAAGTTCTGCCCCTGTAAATGCCTCATTCTTCTGAAATGCCTGCTGTTCTGAAGTTAAAGAAAATAGGTCATCTGTATGTGCCTTTACATACGCATCCGCCGCTATCATAAATCCAAATGTACCACATGCAGGATCATTACATCTTTCTCCGGGCTGAGGTGATATTAATTCTGTCATTACATCAATAAGTACTCTCGGAGTGAAATACTGACCTGCTCCTGACTTCTTCTCATTTGCATTTTTCTCTAATAATCCCTCGTAAAGATTTCCAAGTCCTTCTTCTTTTGCAGAATACCAGTCGAGGTCATTGATGTTTGTAATGATTTTCTTTAAGTTTGCCGGCTCTTCAATATTACTTCTTGCCCCTGAATAAATTTCCTGGATACGTCCGGTACAATTTTCACCAAGCTCACGAAGAAGTTCCTCATAAAATTTTTTCAACGCAAGTCCATCTTTTTCTGCTAATCTATCCCAGCGGTATTTCTCTGGGATCTTATCCTCGGTTCCTGTTTCCTTTGCCATCTTCAAAAACAAGATGTAAGTAAGTTCTGTAACATACTGGTGATATGTAATACCATCATCTCTAAGGACATTACAGAGATTCCACAACTTTGCTACTATTTCCTGATTTGTCATCTATCATTCTCTCCTTGTAATTTATGCTGAATACATATATCCGTTGATTTCATCAATGAACTCATCTAATTTCTGCCCAAATGCCTTGTTTACTGCATTATAACCGCCTTTGTTCTTAAATGCATCCGAATCAAAAGTCTCTCTGTTGAGCACTACTTCCTTAAGAAGCTGGGCTTCAATTCTGTCTAACCATCCTAACTGAATTTTGCTAAGCTCCGGATGATTAACCTTGGTCTTTACAATGGCGTTATGTATACGGTCATCTTTACTAATCAAAGCATCTCCAATGCTTCGCTGACGAATAAAGCTTATGATATCCGCTGCAATATCTTCATTTGTCATTTCTTTCCATGCTGTCTGCAGCCTAGTTTCGTTGAAATGCTTTCCATCAAGGATAATCTTCAAATCCTTTAGTGACTGTCTTGTTAATTCCTTTGGAAGTGTAGCAACTATATTCAAAGCTGCTATCTCATTGATATTATTATCTATAAAATCTCTAAATTCTTTTAGATAGTCCTCTGGCCTTGTAGCATCAGCATATCCTCTGGTATGACTACGAAGCTCGTCTGGCTCATCACTTATGAACTTTTCTCTTTCCTTTGGCATCCTCTTGACATATTCAAACGCCTGCCCGTTATTCTTTACAGTTTCAATTGCCTTATCGACCGGCATACTATGAATTTTCTCTATAAATTTCTCTGGCGTCAAACCTCCAGTTATCTGCTCAAATCGTGCTCTGTACTTATCACTCATCTGTGATTTATTCCTACGCATTTTGGCAACGATAAGGTCAATCTGGTTTTTTCTTGCCCTGTCGGTATCTAATGAATCAATACCATCAATTAAATCATCAAATGTAGTTGCTGGATTGGCTACTACTGGTTTCATTGTGGAAACAGGTTCTAACGCATTATAGACACCTACTGCATCATATATTTCAAAATGTGTCTTCCCGATTTCAGGGCATAATCTAGTGGCTCTTCCAAGCATCTGTTCAAATAATATTCTAGAACGGATTCTTCTCATAAATACGAGATTTACAATTTCCTCTACATCAATACCAGTTGTCAATAAATCTACTGTAACAACGATATTAGGATATGTTTCATTCTTAAATCTCCGAATGGCTTCCTTTATCTTTACAGGATTACCATTTTCAATTGATCCGGTAATCTTCATTACCGCTTCCTCAGAGATTCCAAGATTCGTGTAGTAATCTTTTAATATCTGAGTAATCATATCTGCATGAGCATCATCAACAGCAAAAATAAGTGTTTTCCCCTTTTCGTTAGGGTCAATATCCTTTGCAATCTCTTGTAAAACCGTCTCATTAAAGCTTTTGTCAACCACACGTCTATTGAAATCTTCTACCTCAAATTTCAGGTCATCTTCTAGTTCTGAACTATTTGTAATTTCATTTGTAACAGGATCATATATCGGTACTGTTGAACCTTTCTCAAAGCTGATTCCCTCTTCTGATAACTTTGTCTTTATAATATGTGGTGCATCATGATCAACCAGAAATCCATCAATGACTGCTGTACGATAATCATATGAATATACAGGCTTTCCAAATATCTCTGTTGTATGAAGAGCTGGCGTTGCTGTAAGTGCAATTTTTACTGCATCAAAATAATCAATTACCGCCCTGTACTTACTTCGGAAGTCATTCTGGTCACGATACAGTACCTCATCATCTCCCATTTCTTTGTCCAGAATATAGCCCCTGTGCGCTTCATCTACGATGACCAGGTCATAATCTGATACTCCAAGACTCTTATCTGACTCATTGTACATGATACGTTTCACAAGGCTCTGAACAGTAGCAATATGCACTCTGGTGTCCTTCTCAAATTCTTTATCTTCTAAAGACTTCACATCATACATCTGATTCAAAGTAAGTAATTCTTTAAGTTTAACCTCTTTGAATGTATCCATAGTCTGATCACCGAGTGATGTTCTATCGACAAGATACAGGATTCTCTTAAATCTCCCAGCATCAAGGAATCTATAAATCATTCCAAGCACAGTCCTTGTCTTACCGGTTCCTGTAGCCATAGCAAGAAGTGCTGTCTGCTTATGTTCTGCTATTGCTTTTTCGGCAGCCTGAATCGCTTCTATCTGATAATAACGAAGATTTAAACCATTAGGGTCCTGCAATACCTCATATCCTGTAGCAGCTAACTTCTTATCAGCCTCTACAATATCTTTTTCCAGTGCCTGCTCAATACCTTCTGGTGTTGACCATCCAGATAACGCTTTTGGTGCGTTAAATGGTTCTCTGACATCCAAGCACCATATTCCTGACATCTGTTCATACTGCTTAATATATGGTCTGCCATTGGTGGCATAAAGAAACGGAACCATATATGCACCAAATCTATTGATTACATACTTCTGATGTTCTGACTTAATCATCTTTGCATAATCCTTGCACTGACCATCTAACACTGATGAAATATTTGTATGCTTCTTCTTTGCTTCCACTATACCTACAAGCTTTTCCCCTATAAATAAAGCATAGTCTGCATAGCCATTATTTCCTGTATTGGAATCGGTAGGCCATTCTGCAATAGCAAGATTCTTTCCCTTAGTTGGTCTTGTACCATTTGAATATCGAAGTTCTCTTGTATCAGCTTCCCATCCGACCTTTCGGAGCTGCTCATCAATAAGTTCTCTTGTCTGTGCTTCTGACAAATCCACATTAAGTGCCTTCTGGTACGCTACAGTTCTACGTTTACTGTCCGCCCCACCATTTTTCTGTATTTGCTCAATTTCAATCAATAATTGTTGGTTGCGTTCTTCCAGTTCTGCATTTTCTTTTTCAAGTTCAGCTAAACATACAGTCATATCAACTGGCTGTACATACCCTGTCGGCTCATAATTATAATCACCATATGTCTGCATATACCATACACATAATTCATACATTAACTGCAAATTATTAAGAGCTTTTTCACCTTCATCAGCAGCATTATGAGCTGCGTCATTTCTGGCTTTTCTAAGAATATACAAAGTGTTATCAATCTCTCTTGGTAACAAATCATTATTCTTAAGTATTCTGATTCTGTTGGCATATGTATTATCATATGCCGGCTCTGCTATGCCGTCATATGCAAGCATATACTTTACCATTACTTCTGATAACATCCCCTGTTTGATAATGGATGTATTAGGATCAGAATATACATATTTTTCTGATAAATCGCCAAGTTTAGCAAGGTCTGTCCAATGTGATTCCAAGAATTGAAAATTACTCATAATCAAGCCTCCTTTACAAATCGACTACGTACTTCATCAAGCTCCTTATCAATATTTCTCAGTCTCTGTATTAGTTCCTCATAGTTTTCAATAAACTTTCTGTTATTTTCTACAACAATCCCTTCACTTGCTTTAAGCGTTACATACTGTGTTGTACATAAATTATATCCATTTTCGGCTGCTGTTTCTTTTGTGATGGTATTTGATACTCCCTCTATAACTTCACGATTGCGATATATTTCAGTAATGCGCTTGATATTTTCGTCCGTTATGGTAAATTCCTTTATTCTTTTTAAAAAGAAATCTTTGGAATTTATCATTACAATATCATCATTCATTTTATTTTTTTTTAGAATAACTAAAGCAGTTGCAACAGGTGCGTATGGCATCATCATATTCTTAGGAAATTCAATAATAGCTTCTATATAATTATCATCTACCAACTTTTGTCTGATACTACCTGTACTGCCTGAACTAAATAATGCTCCCATTGGAACAAGTATAGCAGCAATTCCATCATCCTTTAATGAAGCTAATGCATGTCTGATAAAAAGGTATCGTGAATCGCTAGTATGTTCATACATGCAATTATCAGATGGTATATTCATTATATACTCTTTACTATATCTTCCACCAAAAGGGGGCTCAAGTATAATTCTATCATACTTTTCATTCTGCTCTATCGGATTATATAAGGAATCCGCACATTTAACGGCTCCAATTTTATTACCACTTAGAATTGTCATAATAGCAGCAATTCCTATAATTGAAACATTAATATCTTGAGCAAAAACCCTTCCTTTACCATTTGCTACATCATTTACCAAAATACCTGTTGCGCAACATGCATCATATACAGACATATCATCTTCTACCTCAATAAGGGTCTCTATAATTTGAGGTAAAGATTCAGCTCTACAATACTCTCCACCTGCTCGCCCTCCACCGCTTGCAATCATTCTATCTAATATTATTTTTGCAATATTATAGCTTTCTGTCTCATCTTCAAAATTCAAATTATTAACTTCTTCAAAAATGCTTCTCACATTTTCAGCATCGGCTTTTTCAATCGCTGAACTAAGAGATTCTTTCAACACACCTTCCTCTATTCTAAGCTCTTTTTCAACAGTTCCTACATATTTTAATAACTCCTTAGCGTCTACAAGTTTTCCATAAGTCAGTGATAAATATCCTAGAGAAAACTTTTCATCATAAGACCTAAATTCATCTTTCTTCAACTCAAGATACTTAAACAGCAATCCATAAAGCATCACTTTATGTAACTCCGCAATCTCAAATGCTCCACGTAATTTATTTACGATAATCCATAATTTTTCCATCTTTTTAATTTTCATTACTAATACCCTCCTTTATGCTTGCCAATACAACGTTTTCCATCAGCCTTGTTTCATTATCTATCATTTCCTGAAGCGTTGCTTTCTTTAATCCGCTAAGTACAAATGCTTTCCCTATATCCTGCATATCTTCCTTAATTAAGTTCCGGCACTTCCAATGCCCTAATATCCGTAATCTTAATCATTGGTCTTGCTGAGCCTACAACCTTTGCTGTAAGCTCATCTCTCACGTATGACGAGTTAAGAAATGCTGTCAAATACCTGGCATCTAGCTTATCATTATCTGTAATTCTAATTGCTGCACAAAATGATGGAATAGCAATCCCTGCATTTTCTCCATCAACATATGCTGCATCGTATGGTGTTGAAAGCTTTATTACCACATCCCCTTCATGCGTGTATTTTTCTTCATCAATCTGCTTGCCAAGTTCTGCATCTCCTAAATCTTCTTTTACAATCACGCCAGATACAATCGCTTTCGGAACTAATACCTTTACACTTTCTACTATCTGTTCTCCAGCATCTTTGTCCGCTGTTACCCTTGTCATAATCTGTCCTGCAGTTACACTTGCTATATTTTCTAATGTCATACCTGTTTCCTCCAAATCATACTAAATATCTATCCTTTAATAGTTTCAAATCACACAAATTAATCTTTTATCATTATACCTCCTTTGCATAATCTTGTACAGTTCATTTCATCTTCAATACTGAAATATATATGACGTTCTGCCTTTATGGTTATAAAGCATCATATCGTACATATTATGTCAAGCATTAATTTGAAATATTTTTTACTTTCATTTGTTTCTAATAATAAAAAAGTCTTGAAAATGATTTTTCATTCATCTTCAAGACCTTATTTCTATAGATATATTCCTTATTCTACTATTTAATTATATCAAGAAACTGCAAGCATTTTGCAAGCACAAAAAACGGGAGACCGCATAAATACTGGCTTCCCGCTGTTTTCACATCACTCAAACTCTTTCCAAAGGAAGTATCATCAAATCAAAAATGCTGATTTTATGCGGAATTCCACCGCATATGTTTCATCTAATGTTACTCTTTTCATGTCGTTTTCAAAAACTTTAGTAGCAAATTAGTTGCAATGATTCACTATTGCTTCTATGAAATCCTTGGCAGATATAATCTACTTTTACTACTAAAAACGAATAATCAAATGTGGCTTGCTGGTGCTTAACTATGCCTGCTGCCACACCCACTATGAAAGGAGCTTTTCTATGAGCAATCAACACAAACATCCAACTATAAGTTTTAGAATCAGTAATGCTGAACGTAAACAAATCGAAGCCCGCATCCTTGCCAGCGGCATGATGAAAAAAGATTACTTTATCCGTTCCTGCATCTATAACCGCATCTGCGTTGTCGGCAAGAAAGAAACTATATATCCTCTTGTGCAGACTGTTAATGCATTATATCTGCAATTACTTGAAATGCAGAAAGCATTTATTAAATGCTGTGAAGAACAAACTTTGAGCCATCTTCCTAATAGTGATGAAATCAAGGAGCTACAGACCGACTATAACAATATGCTTACAGCTATCATTGATCTGCTTGATGGTGCTAAGTATCTTTGGGAAGGAGAACACCATGAACAATAATCTTGATTTTCAATTTGGTATGTATGCGCCTGCCACAGACTCCATCATTATCAATACCTGCAAGAACTCCGTTCTTGTTATCAGTTGTAAGGAATGTAATTCCTCCATTATTTTTGATGACCCGAATGATGTTGTGTATCTTTACCAGTTGGCAAAGGAAACACCTCTGCTGTATGCCGAGCTTGCATTGAAGGAAAATGGTTTGCAGGATTAAGTGGATGCTATGAATGAATTAAATTAATTGTTCCCAAGTTGAGACACATTTTCATATAATCTTTTCACTCATATCACCAGCTTTTAACATTTGTTTAGGCTGGTGATATAGTATCCAATTAATCTCTATCATTCTTTTTGATGCATATTTCATTATTCAATTTCAAAATACAAATCCTTAAAATACTTATCATTATACGGTTCAAATTTACTTTTTTTGCTCTTATAAATACCCCTAAAATAGGTCTTAACACATTTATCTGTATTAATAAACTTCTTTGCTTTAGCACCGTTGCTTATTTTCTTTAAACTTTCTATATTGGTATATATTGATGGTAGAGAACTGTTCAAATAAGTAATTTCTATCATATCCTTATTAAACTCACATTTGTTAATCTTTGCATCTCCGTAAAATATACTAAAAGCACCATCCTCTGGTACTTTATTACTTGAGGAAAACAATTCATTTAACGAATACATTTTCCCTTTTACACAAACCACCTCTATATTTCTATCCACTTTTCCATTATTGAATAGTTCAACAAAAGCCTCAATCCTAGCCGCACGCCGGCCTTCATACTTCGAACCTCTATACTCATTTTCCCTTTTGTATGAATATCCGGTTTCTTTTAATGGTATTTTCTCCACATCTTGTCTACCTTCTGCTTCTTTAGTATTTTTGTCTGGCGATACCATCATTGTAACGATTCCATTATTCTTTACTTCTTCAGATATTTCCTTAATTTCTTTCTCTATTTGCTGACGTTCCTCCTTTTTCCCCACCTCGTCGCATCCTATTACATGTAATTCATCATTATGCGATGGAACAAAGTAAAATCTTTTCCCACTAGTATTTTTCCAATTAGTACAAGTTAGCAATATACCACACCTTTTATCACTACAGCAAAAAGCTCTTTCATTACTCAAACACTCTTTTTCCGATAACTCTACAGCTTCCTTTGCTGAAATATTCTTACATAACTCAAAACTGTATGCTCTCTCTGACATTCTATCTCCCCTTTCATCTATTTGTAATAATATTAGTCCCTATAGATTTTTCAATCTGAATTCCATCAAAAGAAATTGATCCATTTAACGCTCTTAATTCTTCTATTTCCTCATCCATGAATTCAGGTCCTAAAATCACTCTTTTAATACAATTATCATTTATAGGAAGATCAAAATAATAACTTTTGTCTTCGTACTGTCCTAGTTTTTGTATATTTCCATTTGCTCTTTTCATTGAAAGCAGTGCTCTAATTTCACATTCTTCTTCCCAAAAAGAATGCTTAATAAAAGGTGCTGATGTATCAAATTTATCAATTAATTTAAGTAGCGGAACAACAATACATTTCTTCAATTCTAATACTTTATTTATTAACGGAATCTGTATAGGTGGAATGATATCTTGCTTTTGATCTTTTTCTTTGGCTAGTCTTTCAACATCCTCCGAAAAAGCATTCATTATTTGTTCTAAATAATCCTTAATTCCTTCAAACCCGTATGTTATACTTCTGCAATCCTTAACATCGAAAATTTCAGCAAATCTTTTCATCGAATGTGCTAAACGCTGTTTGTCAAACTCTATGCATACTCCATTATACCGTTCTGCCACACGATCTTTTCTATGCATTGTATATGCATCCCACAACATACGCGAATCTGCTTTTGTTGAAAAGCAAGCCACAAGAGAAACTCTCGAACTCTTAACTCCATTATGCCTTAACATATCAAAATAAAATTTTTGTTCTGCCTTCAAATTAGCATCTTTAAGTTTATCTTCTGCCATGGTAATTAATTCGTTATATAGCTGAATCGTATCCAACCTATCATTAGATGCTGTACTTTCCTTAAAGCGTAATGTTCCATTCGTTAAAATAAGCTTGAACGTATTGTAATCAGTATAATAATACATTAACACAACTCCCTCCTTATCTTAGGTTTATTTTATAACAAATGCAAAATCAGCCACGAGTTGTTTAAAATACTCACAATACGCTGGTGATAGCATTTTACTAGGTGCATGTCCCTTGTAATCAATATGATTAATTTCTGGACAATTATCATATTTTCCCATTTCTTCATCCTTAAGAGTAGTTGTAAAGATTATCTGATTATCTAATTCCTTATATTTTTCAATAACAGTCTTTTCCTTACCTGTCGATAAATCCTCTGCTCTAAATGAATCAATTATAATAGGCCAATTATGCCCCAAAACTTTTTGAAGTGCATACATTTTGACAACATGAAAAATAGTGGCTTCACTTCCCGAAAAGACTTCATCCTTTTTTGTAAATAATCCCTCAAACACCAAATTTCCGTTAGGATCAATAGCTTTATATAATGCGTTCATCTCATTCAATATGACATTTATTACAACTTCTCTCTTATTCTTATTTTCCTCTGATGAAATTTCTGAAACACTCAATTTGCTTTGCAATGATTTAATCTCTTGTTCTATTTCGACAATTACTAATCAATTTTGTTTAGAGATTATTTGTTGCCGTGTTTGTTTTTCTTTCGATTTTTTGATTTATCCATATTATCCTGCCTATATGGGCTAATGTTATCAGTTTGTTATCGCTGTTGATAACACTCTCTCCGTAACTGTGGATACTAGCAATATGTTACGATTCAGATTATAAGCGAGTTTGCTTAGGAAAACAACACCATATTGCAAAATACAATAAACAAATATTTTTTCCACTATCCCAACAAACTTGAATTTGGTGTGTGCTTTATAAATTTTTTCCGATCCACTCAAGTTCGTTCATGGAATCCTTATTTTTTTCAAGTTCATCTCTGGCTGTTGCGTAATATGATTTTTTGAAAAGCATATCCCATGAAAGATATTTTGCCATACAGTCAAACTGCTTATCAATCAGCTCATACT
>OOAK01001067.1_pt1 | contig 21019 bp, 24 predicted proteins | sample 1671811 | NCBI WGS metagenome assembly OOAK01 (sample SAMN06348195, study PRJEB24527) | human gut metagenome | biome: human gut; feature: ankylosing spondylitis patient; material: feces | host: Homo sapiens | place: China | collected 2015-10 | reverse complement strand
CCATCTGCGCCGCACTGGGCCTGACCGGTCTGGCCGGCGGTGCCGCCGTGGCGGGCTGCTGCGCCCAGATGGTGGGCTTTGCGGTCATGAGCTACAAGGAAAACGGCGTCGGCGGTCTGGTCAGTCAGGGTCTGGGCACCAGTATGCTCCAGATGGGCAACATCATCAAGAACCCCCGCATCTGGATCGCCCCCACGCTGGCTTCGGCCATCACCGGCCCGCTGGCCACCTGCCTGTTCCACTTTGAGATGAACGGTGCAGCGGTCTCCTCTGGCATGGGAACCTGCGGCCTGGTGGGCCAGATCGGCGTCTACACCGGCTGGGTCAACGACATCGCGGCAGGCACCAAGGCTGCCATCACCCCGATGGATTGGGCGGCCATGCTGCTGATCTGCTTCGTCCTGCCCGCCGTGCTGAGCGTCGTCTTCTGCGAGATCGAGCGCAAGCTGGGCTGGATCAAAGAGGGAGACCTGAAACTGAACTAAAAGGCAGAACTCCCTCCGTCACAGCTTCGCTGTGCCAGCCCCCTCTGGGAGGGGGCCTTGACGCAGCGGTATTGCTGCAAAGCCTCCCTCACTGAGGGAGGTGGCATCCGCAGGATGCCGAAGGGAGTTCCTTCCCATCCAACACGGCCTGCGTCAGCGTGTCGCCCTCATAGGTCAGCTTGAGGGAGAAGAATGGGCGGTCCTCTTTGAGCAGGCGGAAGAAGATCTTGTCGCCCTCCCAGATGGGCAGCGTTTCGACGGTGTCCGTCGGCACCCATTCCAGCACCCCTTCGTTGCGGGCAGGGTCCCGGATCAGTTCACCGGTCCAGCCGTCTGCGGTGTAAAGGTGCATGTACTCGGTCAGACGGCCCAGAATGAAGGTCACGATGCCCCGGCAGCGGAAGCGGGTCAGCTGAAGGCCGGTCTCTTCCCGCACCTCGCGCAGCAGGCAGTCTTCCGGGCTTTCGAACGGCTTGAACTTGCCGCCCACGCCGATCCATTTGTCGTGGTTCATGTCGTTTTTCTTGGTGACGCGGTGGAGCATCAGCCACTTGCCGTCCTGCTCCAGATAGCACAGCGTCGTGTTCCGCATGGGAAATTCAGGGTTCATGAAGCGTTCTCCTTCTGATAATAAAAGAGACCCTCTCCGTCATTGCTCCCAATGCCGGAGAGGGTCTTTTCGTTCTTTTTTATTTCCGTGCAGCGCGGCCCTTGCCGGCGTTGTTCAGCTTGCGGACCAGATCGTTCTGGTGCTTGCGCTGCGAGGGGGTGGGTTCCGGGTCGTGCGCCTCGTTGCCGCGCGCGCTGATCTGGGTGGAAGCGGGGTCCACGCGGACAAGGTTCCACTCCTGATTGCCGCCGGAGACGTAGTTCCAGATCTGGGCCTGGGCACCGTTTGCGGTGTTCATGCCCACGAGGTCGATGTACTTGTCAGCCAGCACGTTCCGGATGCGGGTGCGGCCGCTGCGGGTGGGTTCCAGCGCCCAGCACTGGCTCAGCCCGCTGCTGCGGCTCCACTGGTGCAGCCAGGTGCCCTCGATCACGCCGCCGAGCGCCAGGTCGATGAACTTGCCTGTGAACCGGTTCTGGATGCGCCAGCGGCCCTCACCGGCGTCCACGAACTGCCACTGCTGCCACGGATGGCCTGCGTAATCCCACAACCCGATCGCAGCGCCGTTCTCGGTATTGAAGTTCTTTACCTCCAACACCTTCCCGTTCGGGGCTTTGATCAGGTAAAATTCATTTTCCATTAAAACGACCTGCGATGCTTTTGCCATAGAGCATGTTCTCCTTTCCGGTATCCGCCGATTTGATGGTTCTATTATAACGCATTTCTTCTCTGGCAACAAGAATGAAAAATCACAATCTTTTGTCGTTTTCTTGTGCGTTTTGCTTAAAAAGACACGTTTTTCCCGCCAACTTGGGCACCGTGTACCACAGGAACAGGGCCGCAAGGCTGAGCCACCGGATCTGGGCGTTCGTCAGGTGCTCGTTCAAAAGCCAGCCGACGCCGAACGAGAGCAGGTTGGCCGTCAGGGCGTAGAGCACCGGGCGGGGCGTTTTGCCCTCCGGCCAGGGCAGCCAGCGGCAGTAGGCGGAGGCTTCCACCGCGAAGACCAGCACTTCCATTCCGGCGTAGAGTGCAAAGCCCGCCCAGGGGCCGAAATAAAACAGCCCGTAGTGGAGAACAAGGTTCAGTGCAAGCTGCGTGGCCAGATTGACCCCGCCGATGAGGTTCTGCTGGGCTTTTTCGCGCAGGCCGAACACCAGGGCACCCAGCGCTAGCTCCAGAATCAGCGTGATGAGTAACCGGGAGGTGAACAGGGAAATCTGGTCGCTGTCGGTCCGGTTGGTGTAGACGTGCATCCAGCCGTCCTCCGGGTCGAACAGCACCTGCCATTCGCTGTCGAACGCATACCGCTGGACCGGCTCTTTGCTAATGGAAAAGACCCCGGTGTCCATATTATAAAGGAGCACATAGAATTTCTGGGGCGGGTAGTACCCCCAGGTGAAGGTCTGTTCGGTGTCGCCGAAGTATTCCTCGAAGTAGCCGAGGAAGTAGTACCCCTCCGGCGCATCGTAAGCCTGAAAGGCTTCCCACACCTCGCGGGAACCCATCCAGTCCCCGTATGCGCTGGGGGCGCTCCATGGGCCGGTGGATTCTGTATTGCCCAGCAGAGTCACGGCGTAATTCTGGTCGTTGTAGATGTAGAGCCTGAGCGTGACCGACGGTTTCGGCCCCATATCCGCGAAGGCAGGCGGCGAAACGGTCAGCAGGAGCAGGGAGGCGAGTAGAAAACCCAGGATTTTTTTGCAGAGTTTTTCTTTCATGATGGGGCCCTCCGGCTTTCGAAAACAAAAATTCCGACACGACTTTCCTTAACTTGTAAACGAGGGAGGGACAGCTGTTATTGCATGGCATTCTGCACAAACCTCAAACAGGACTTTTGTGCACTGTTTCCTGTACTTACAGAGAAAACAAAACGCCGGTTTCCGGGGCGTTTTGACCCCAAATATGAACAAATTGTTTCCGGCTCACGGCCAATTCAGAACACTGACTTCACATTTATAAAGCAAAGCGAGCTTTTGCACTTTACTTCGATGAGTAAAACAAATTTCAACAAAAGCTTTCAATTGTTTCACGATTTCGGATATTGACTTTAGATTGAAATTGCGGTATAGTAAGGATGCGGAGAGCGGAAAACGCCCCGCTGTGTACTGAACTTCGGGTCCAAGACCCGTAGAAAGATATAGGAGGTTTGATTATGTACTATTACATTCTGGGCTGTGGTATCGCATGTCTGATCCTGTTCGGCATCAACAGCATGGACACGGTATGTGTCAAGCCGGCCGAGATCCTGGGCAAGGTCATTCTGTGGCCTCTCGCCCTGATGGAAGCAGTTGTTCGTTACAGCTCCACTCATCACAACATCAAGACCGCGCTGTAAAACATCTCGTTCCCATGCAAAACGACAATCAGGCGGCTGCGCTTTTTTGGAAGGCGCAGCCGCCTTTTTGTTTTGCACTTTGGCGCGGCGTATGGTACAATAAGAAAAACCCCGCCCGGCGGGCTCACCCTGAACAACGAATAGGAGAACTATGAAACCCGATTACAAGCTGGTCGCAAAGGCCAAATATATCCACATGACCGCCGACCTCGCCAGCGAGCTCTGGCACGAGGTCTACAAGCGCTATTACCCGGCGAAGCAGCTGGACGCGCTGGTGGAGACGCTGCAGAGCGCCGACGCCATCGAAGAGGACATCGACCGCGATGTGAACTACTTCCTCGTCTTTCTGGGCGACAAGCTCATCGGCTACTTTGCCTGGAAGATGGAGAACACCGCCCTGCACCTGCTCCATATCTATCTGAAGCCGGAGTACCGGGGCAAGGCCATCGGCCGCGACATCGTGGCCTCCTGCGAGCGACTGGCCCGCGGCGAGGGCCGGGGCCGCGTCTGCTGCGAGGTGCACACCAAGTGCCTGCCGGTGCAGCAGTTCTTCAAGGCGCGGGGCTACCGGCTGCTCAAGCCGGTGGAGAACGCGGTGGGCGGCATCTCCATGCAGCTGACCGAAATGGAAAAGATGCTCTGAAATTTCCCATTGCAATTTTCCTGCGTTTGTACTACACTAATGTAGTGCAATGAAGTGCCCATCGCGGGCCAGACCCCCACCAAAACGACAAGGGAGGAAACGAGCCATGGCAAAAGATCATCCCACCGGAGAGTCCGGCCTGTATTCGGCACTGCTGGAGCTGAAAACGCCGGAAGAATGCTATCGCTTTTTGCAGGATGTGTGCAGCTACGCCGAGCTGAGTGCAATGGAGCAGCGCTACAACATCGCAGAAAAGCTGGTCAGCAAGCAGAGCTACACCAGCATCATGGGCAACATCGGCGCGTCCAGCGCCATCATCAGCCGGGTCAGCCGGGTCATCAGCAGGGAGGACAGTGTGCTGCGCCGTCTGCTGGAAGAAAAGGCCGAGGCACCCACCGAGGAATAATGCAGGACCGCGCACGGCGGGGCAGGGGAGCACTCCGCCCGCGGTGCGCTTTTTTATCCCCTGCTGCGCACAGCGCACAGCAGGGCCGCAGGAAGGAGCAGATACAATGAGCAAAGCAGTTGTCTTTTTCGCCGATGGCACCGAGGAGTGCGAGGCATTGCTGGTGGTGGACCTTCTCCGCCGCGCCAAAGTCGAGGTCATCGTGGCGTCTGCCATGGGCCGCAGGGAGCTGGTCAGCAGCCATAACATCCACCTGACCGCCGACGCTCTGGCCGAAGAGGTGGATTATTCCGACGTGGACATGGTCGTCCTGCCCGGCGGCATTCCCGGCACCCCGAACCTTGCCGCCAACAAGACCGTGACCGACACCTGCACCGCCTTTGCCAGGGCAGGCCGGAAGGTGGCAGCCATCTGCGCGGCCCCCAGCATCCTGGCTTCGCTGGGCCTGCTGGAGGGTCGGAACGCCACCGCCCACGCCGGGTTCCAGGACAAGCTGGCCGGTGCCGTCGTCCACGACGAAGAGGTCGTGGTGGATGGCAGCATCACCACCAGCTACGGTCTCGGCGGCGCCATCCCCTTTGCGCTGGAGCTGGTCCGCCAGCTGGCCGGCCCGGCGGAAGCCGACCGCATCCAAAACGCCATCGCCTATCGGCACTGAGAGGAGGCTTCCCCCATGCGATTTGTCACCTGCCGTCTGCCGGACGGCATCGAAGATCCAGCCATCCTGTCGGCAGATGGCCGTCAGGTCTGGCCGCTGAGCTGGCTGGGCCTGCGCTATGAGACGCTGTCCGACGCCATCCCGTTCCTGACCCCGCAGGTGCGGGCGGGGCTGTCGCTGGCCATTGCGGGCATCCCGGCCCTGCCCATCGAGGCTGTCACGCTGGAAAGCCCCATCCCGGCCCCGGCGCAGGACGTCATCTGCCTGGGCATCAACTACATGGCCCACTCGGACGAGGCGGAAAAGTATTCCGCCGACGCCTTTGCGACCCGGCATCAGGATGCCATCTACTTTTCCAAGCGGGTCACGCGGGCGGTGCCGGACGGCGGCTTCATCGAGGCCCACACCGACCTTGTGAAGAAGCTGGACTACGAATGCGAGCTGGCTGTGGTGCTGGGCATGGATGCCAAAGATGTGCCTGCCGGGCAGACGAAGGACGTCGTCTTCGGCTACACCATCCTGAACGACGTCTCGGCCCGCGATGTCCAGACGGCCCACAAGCAGTGGTATTTCGGCAAGAGTCTGGACGGCTTCACACCCATCGGGCCTTGTATCGTCACGGCGGACGAGTTCGAGACCTACCCGCCCAGACTGGGCATCCGCAGCTTCGTCAATGGCGAGAAGCGGCAGGACTCCAACACTGGCCTGCAGATCTTTGACATCGACCATGTCATCGCGGAGCTTTCGCAGGGGATGACCCTGAAGGCGGGCACCCTCATCGCCACCGGCACCCCGGCGGGCGTCGGCATGGGGATGGACCCGCCGCAGTTCCTCGTCCCCGGCGATGTCGTGCGGTGCGAGATCGACGGCATCGGCACCCTGACGAACCCAGTCCGTTGAACGGTGAGAACGACGGCCCCGGACATGACGCCGGGGCTGTTTTTTGATTTCCAAACTGTAATATAATCGCTGAAATTTTGACTTTGTTTAGAAAAAGAGGGGCAAACCTGTCTTATTCATAAACTGTTCAAAATAAATTCATATACAGTTCATTGACATCCGGTATACATAGGGCAACGAAAGGCGCACCGCTGCGCCAAACCCCAGAACCGTACAGCAATGCAGACCCCCAAAAGAACGGCCTGTGTTTGAGGAAAGGAATTGGAACGCTATGAAAATTGGTTTTACAGAGCTGATCCTTGTCGTGATCGTTGCGTTCGTGGTCATCGGCCCGGATAAGCTGCCGGAGTACGCACGCAAGCTCGGCAAGATGCTGCGTGAGCTGAAGAAGTACACCGGCGCAGCCTCCGAGGAGATCCAGAAGAACGTCGTCGAGCCGCTGAACGAGATCCAGGCTCCCATCAAGGAGGCGGTCGCCCCCCTGACGGACCTCAAGAAGGACATCGACGACAGCATGAAGGATGTGACCAAGAGCTTCACCAACATCGGCAAGACCAGCAAGGAAGAGGCCAAGAAGGCCGAGGAGGCCGAAGAGGTCACCGAGCTGGAAGATGCCGTGGAGGAGCTGCCCGAAGAGCCTGCCAAGGCCGAGGCTGCTCCCGCAGAAGAGTCGGCGAAGGCGGAGAAAGCACCGGCTGAGGCTGCGGAACCCGTGAAGGCCGCAGAAAAGCCCGCCGAAACGGAAGCGCCCGCCCCGGCTGCGGAAGCTGCCCCCGCCCATGAAGCCGAAGCCGCGGCCCCGGCGGAAGAGGCCAAGGCATAACAGCCCCTATTTGGATGCACCCGCGCCCGCGGTTGTACGATACATTGTAAATCAGCCCGCCCGCACGGCGCGGCAAGAGTAAAAAGGAGATTTTATTATGAGAATCGGACCTCAGGAGCTTATCATCGTTCTGATCATCGTTCTGGTCATCTTTGGACCCAAGAACCTGCCGAAGCTGGGCAAGATGTTCGGCAAGACCATGAAGAACTTCAAGGAAGGCATGGATGACGTCGATGACAACGGCGAAGTCAAGAAGACCGAGACCCAGTCTGAGGACAAGGCTGAGAAGAAGGACGAGGAGTAATTCGTGGCTACAAACGTTAAGCGCAAAAAGAAAGCCGAAGTCATGTCGGAGGACGGCAGCATGACGCTGACCGGCCACCTGAAAGAGCTGCGGAACCGGCTGATCATCTGCGCAGTCGTGTTTGTGGTGGGTGTGATCGGTTTTTTGGCAGTTTCGGACAAACTGATCGATCTGCTGACGGCCATGGCCCGGAATGCGAACTATACCTTCGTCTTCCTGGCCCCGCAGGAGAAGCTGATGCAGTACTTCCGCGTCTCGCTGATCGCGGCGGTGGTCATCACCGTGCCGGTGGCGCTGTATCAGATCTACGCCTTTGCAAAGCCGGGCCTGAAGCGGAGCGAGAGCTTCTTCTTCAAGCTGGTGCTGCTGCTCGGCCTGATGCTGTTCTGCGTCGGCATCCTGTTCGCCTATAAGGTCACCCTGCCCTTTATGCTGAACTTCCTGGTCACTCTGGAAGGCACCGATTACATCACGGCGTCCATCAGCATCGAGAGCTACATCAACCTCTGCCTGACGATGTTCATCATCTTCGGCTGCGTCTTTGAGATGCCGCTGGTCACCATCATTCTGGCCAAGATGGGCATCGCAAACCCGGAGATCATGAAGAAGGGCCGCGGCGTTGCCATCGTGCTCATCTTCCTGGTCGCAGCCATCATCACCCCGCCGGACATCGTGTCCCAGTGCTTCGTGGCAGTGCCCATGTGTCTGCTGTACTTCGTCAGCATCTTCCTGAGCGGCATCTTCTACAAGCCCAGAACGGACGATGATGAGGACGACGAGGAAGAGGACGAACCCGACGAGGAATAAGCCTTCTGGCCTTTCATTGCAACGAAAACGCGCTCTGCCTTGCGGCGGGGCGCGTTTTTTGCGCCCTGCGGCCCACAGAACACAGCCGCGCCGCGCACGAGACTGGAAAAATCCGAAAAAATGGCTCCCCATCTGCGGCAGAATATGTTATAATGGCAACAAGGTAAAACGATCAGCGGGCGACCGCTGCGGAAAAGGGGTAAATGAATCATGAAAGAATACGCATTTGGCATTGATCTGGGCGGCACCACCGCAAAGGTCGGTCTGTTCACCACGTCCGGCGCACTGCTGGAAAAGTGGGAGGTGCCCACCGACACCTCCAACGCCGGTGAGCACATCCTCGAAAATCTGGCCGACGCCATTCACGGCAAGATGACCGAGAAGGAGATCGCCGCAGAGCAGGTCGAGGGCGTGGGCATCGGTGTGCCCGGCCCGGTGCTGAACTCCAGCGTCGTGCCCATCGTCTGTGCCAACCTCGGCGGCTGGGGCGAGCGGAACGTTTCCGCCCAGCTGTCCGGCCTGCTGGACGGCCTGAAGGTCCTTGTCGGCAACGACGCCAACGTCGCCGCCCTGGGCGAGATCTGGATGGGCACCGCCAAGGGCTGCCGCAGCGCAGTCATGGTCACGCTGGGCACGGGTGTCGGCGGCGGCGTCATCGTCAACGGCAAGGTCATTGATGGTGCCCACGGCGCGGGCGGCGAGATCGGCCACATCACGGTCGATCCGCACGAGACGGCCGTCTGCGGCTGCGGCAAGCGCGGCTGTCTGGAGCAGTACTCCAGCGCCACCGGCGTCGTCCGCTGCATGAAGAAGCTGCTGGACGAGAACCCGGAGGTGGAGTGCGTCCTGCGCGGCACCGATTTTGCCGCCAAGGATGTCTTTGATGCCGCCCGCAATGGCGATGCGCTGGCCTCCCGCGAGGTCGAGGATATGTCCAACACGCTGGGCATGGCGCTGGCCAGCATCGCCTCCACTACCGACCCCGAAATGTTCCTCGTCGGCGGCGGCGTGGCCCGCGCAGGCGATGTCCTGTTCGACCCGCTGGTCAAGCACTTCAAGGAATACGCCTTCCGTTCCTGCCGCGAGACCCCCATCAAGGCCGCAAGCCTCGGCAATGACGCCGGCATCTATGGTGCCGTCCGTCTCATCGTGGGCGAATAAGCCGAACTTCTCCACAACAAAAAGCGAAGCCGTTGAATGCTCAGCGGCTTCGCTTTTTTCGTACAGGGATTTCGGGTTACAGCGTATCTTCTCCCGGCAGCTGGTTCCACAGGCGGTAGTAGACGCCGTGCTGTGCGAGCAGCTCATCGTGGGTGCCGGATTCCTCGATGCCGTCGGAACCGAGGACGAGGATGCGGTCGTAGTTCTTGATGGTGGTCAGGCGGTGGGCGATGGTCAGGGTGGTGCGGCCGTGGGCCAGCTTTTCAAGGCTCTGGCCCACCAGGATCTCGCTCTCGTTGTCCAGGGCGCTGGTGGCCTCGTCCAGGATCAGGATGGGCGGGTTCTTCAGGAAGACGCGGGCGATGGCGATGCGCTGTTTTTGGCCGCCGGAGAGCTTGACGCCGCGCTCACCGACGTAGGTGTCGAAGCCGTTCTTCAGGGCGAGGATGAACCGCTCGGCACCGGCCAGACGGGCCGCTTCGATGATCTCCTCGCGGGTGGCGCCGGGCTTGCCGTAGGCGATGTTGTCCGCCACCGAGCCGCTGAACAGATACACGTCCTGCTGGACGATGCCGATGTCCTCGCGCAGGCTCTTGAGGGTGATGTGCTGGATGTCCTGCCCGTCGATGAGGATGCGGCCGCCGGTCACATCGTAGAAGCGGGGGATAAGGTTGCACAGGGTCGTCTTGCCGCCGCCGGAGGGGCCGACCAGCGCCAGTCGCTCACCGGCTTTGATGTCAAGGCTGACGTGGTGCAGGACCTTGTTGTGGTCGTCCGGGTACTCGAAGCTGACATCCTCGAACCGGATGGCACCGGGGCCGGGCTGAAGGGGCTTGGCGTCGGGGGCGTCGTGGATGGGCACCGGGGTGTCCATGATCTCGGCAAAGCGCTCGATGCCGGTCATGCCGCGCTGGAACTGCTCGGCGAACTCGACGATGCGGCGGATGGTGGCGATGAGGGTGGTGACGTAGAGCATATAGGCCACAAGGTCACCGGCGGTGATCCTGCCGTTGACCAGCGACAGACCGCCCGCCAGGATGACCACCAGATACATCAGGCCGTCGAACAGGCGAGTGGAGGTGTTGAAGGCAGCCATGGCGTAGTAGCCAAGGGTCTTGATCTGCTCAAAGTCTTTGTTGCCCTGCGCAAATTTTTCGCGCTCCTGATCCTCGGCGGCAAAGGCCTTGACGACGCCCTGCCCCAGCAGGCTGTCCTCGATGGTGGCGTTCAGCTCGCCGATCTGGACGCGCTGCTGGCGGAACCGGGCGCGGAGCTTTTGGTTCAGCTTGACCGAGACGACTCCCATCAAGGGCACACAGGCGAAGACCGCCAGCGTCAGCGGGATGCTGGCCCGGCAGAGGATGATGAAGGACGCCAGGATCTTGATGAAGGCGATGAAGAATTCCTCCGGGCAGTGGTGGGCGAACTCGGTCACATCGAACAGGTCGTTGGTGATGCGGCCCATGATGGTGCCGACCTTGGTGTTGTTGTAATAGGTGTGGTCGAGCAACAGCAGGTGGTCGAAGGCATCGCGACGCATGTCGGTCTCGATGTGGACGCCCATGATGTGGCCGATGCTGGACATGAAATACTGCGCCGCTCCATCAATGATGCGGAGCACGAAGTAGATGCCCGCCAGCTTGAGCACGATGCCGGCCGTCAGGGTGATGCCCACCCCCATGGCCGAGTTGGTGATGGCGCTCATGATCTTGGGCAGGATGATGTCGCACAGGGTGGTCAGCGCTGCGCAGAGCAGGTCAAAGAAGAGGACGCCCTTGTACTTGGCCAGATACGGCAGAAAGCGCCGGATGAGGGCGCGGCTGCTGGTGTGGTGTGCGGCGGGGTCCTGGGTGGATCGGATCTGTGTTTTTGGCATGGTTTCTCCTATTTTTGACCCTCTCAGGCAGCGCGCCAACGCTGACGGAGAGGGTCGTAATGTTACTTTTTACGATAATCCCGCTCGCCGTAAATGGCGGTGCCGATGCGGACAAGGGTGGCACCCTCGCGGATGGCGTTCTCGTAGTCGCCGCTCATGCCCATGGAGAGGGTCTCCATCTTCACGTTGGCATAGCCGCGCTCTCCGGCCTGCACGAACAGCTTGTGCACCGCTGCTAAATAAGCGCGGTTCCGGGCGTCGTCATCGTTGACGGGCGGGATGGCCATCAGGCCGCAGACTCGGATGTGCTCCTGTGCGGCGGCAGCTTCCAGCAGGGGCCAGAGCTGCTCCGGCGAAACGCCGGACTTTGACGCCTCACCGCCGATGTTCACTTCCAGCAGCACGTTCTGGACAAGGCCAGCCCTGGCGGCTTCCTTCTCGATGGCGGCAAGCAGATGCTCACTGTCCACGCTCTGGATGAGGCTGGCGCGGCCCAGCACTTTTTTGATCTTATTGGTCTGCAAATGGCCGATGAAGTGGCTCGGCTTGCCGCAGTAGGCCCCGGCGTCAAAGTTTGCGCAAAGCTCCTGCACATGGTTTTCGCCAAACACGTCAATGGGCAGGGCGGCACTGGCCGCCACGGTTTCCGCTGTGCGGGTCTTGCAGGCAGCGCAGAGCTGCACCTCGGCGGGGTCGCGCCCGGCCTCGCGGGCCGCAGCGGCCATGGTCTCCCGGATGGCGGCAACGGCCTCCCGCATCTCTTCCAGCGTTTTTTCAGCCATACAACTCAGTCCTCCTCCGTATATCTGGCGCGCTCGCCGCCGATGAGCTTCGGGCGGGTGCGGGCGCAAAGAATGTTCGCTTCGCCGATCCGGGAAAGGTTCAGCCGCACCGGCACGGCCACCCGGCGCAGGTGCATCCCGATGAGGGTGCCGCCGATGTCGATGCCCGCATGGGCGCGGATCTCCTCCACTGCGATGGGGTCCTGGAACTGCTTCCAGCAGGTGGTGGCCCAGCTGCCGCCTGCGTGGGGGCGGGGCACGACGCAGACTTCCTCCCAGCCGTATTTTTCGGCGGCTTCCCGCTCGATGATGAGGGCGCGGTTCAGGTGCTCGCAGCACTGCGCGGCCAGCCAGATGCCGTTTTCGGCCAGCACCGGCGCGATGCCGGCATAGACGGCCTGTGCGGCCTCCAGGCTGCTGTCCTTACCGATGTGGCCGCCGACGATCTCGCTGGACGAGCAGCCCACCACAAAGACATCGCCTTTGCGCAGCCCGGCCTGCGCCAGAAGTTCGGTCACGGCCTGCCGTGCCTCGGTTTCAATCTGCTGTTTGAATGCTTCCGTCATATGGATTCACCTCATATCTACCCTTGCGCGCAGGGCCCGCCGCCTCTTGGCATGGTGGGCCTGCGCGTTTTGTAAAAGACCGGCCCGGCCCGCAAAGCGGGACGGAGAGGGTTTACACCCTGACCCAGTGCAGTTTTGTTTCCCCGGAAATAGCCAGATAGACCCGGCTGCCCACCGGGCAGAGCGCCGTGGTGCTGCCGGAGCTGCCGCCGGGGATCGTCCGCTGCCAGCTGCCGCTGGCGGGTGCGACCGCCTCGGCGCGGATGTTGCTGGCCGAGAGGGAGAACAGCCCCTCCTGCATCGTCTGGCTCAGCCGCAGGGCCATGCCCCGCAGCAGAGTGCGCCCGGCGTGGTCTTCCAGCCAGCCGGACCGGGCCCAGCGGTAGCTGATGTAGAGTGTGCCGTCCGCATCCAGCGCCAGGGCACCGGGGTAGCCGGGCAGGCCGTACAGATGGGTCGAGCAGCCTTTGCCCCCGGCCGTCCGGTCACGGGCGGCGGTGTCCACCGCCCAGACGCAGCGGTTCCCCAGGTCGGAGACATAGAGCGTCTCCGCTGCCTCATCCAGCGCAAGGCCGGAGGCTCCGGCGATGCCGGTCAGGACAGTCTCCACCGTGCGGGCGGCGGGGTCGTAGACGTAGACGCTTCCGGTGCCGGTGTGGGCGGTCAGTTCGGTGCGCAGGGCGCTCTCCACACCGTGCCGGGCGCGGGCGGCGGCAAGGTCGGTGAAGTAGACCGCGCCGTCCGATGCGGCAGCCACTGCCGTGGGGCAGGAGAGGGCGCGGCCGTCGATCTGGCTCACGGTGAGTTCCACCGTCACGCCCCACTGGTCGCTGTTCACCCGGTAGAGCCGCCCGCCCTCCGATTCCAACGTCGTCATCCAAATGGTGCCGTCCGGTGCAAAGGCGAAATCGGTGATCTCGCCTGCCGTCGTCAGCACTTCGGTCCGACCGGTGCCGTCCGGCTGCATCCGCAGCAGGCAGCCATTCTTGCCGGATTTGGCGGCGGCGTAGAGCCAGCCGTTGTTCTCCCGCAGGGCGGAGATCTCCGAGTAGGGGGCCAGTTCCAGAACGCCGCCTTCGGCGGCGGGCTGCGCCCCCGTCTCCTGTCGGACGTCCGGGGCGGTGTAGGGCGTGGGCGCGGCCTCGATGGGCCGCAGCACCAGCCCCCAGATGAGGGCCACCGCAGCGCAGAGCACAAAGACGATGCTCAGCTTCTGGAACCGCTGCAGCACCTCTTCCCGCTCGGCGGCGCGCTGGGCCTCCTGCGCTGCCCGGCGGCGGGCCGCTGCGGCGCTGGTCTTCTGGGCGCGGCGCATCCAGCGGTCCACCCAGAGCGCTGCACTGGGGCCGACGGTCAGCGATGCGATGAGCAGGATGAGCAGCAATTCAACAAGTCCGATCCGCATGGAGGACTCCCTTCCTCTGGTCAAAAACAGATGGGTATTCGTATCGTTTCAGTATAGCACAACTGTGCCGGAAAGTGCAAGCGCGCCCCGGCGGGGCAAACAAAAAGCAAGCGGCCTGGAACAGAGCCGCTTGCGGGAGGGTTCAGGTGCGCCATTTTTTCCGCCGCGCACCCAGAGCGCGGCGGAGCGGACGGTAGTACCGGTAATAGAACTTTGCGCCGAGGAGCGGCTCCATCACCTCTTCGTCGAACCGCATGGCCCGACTCTTCTCCTTCCAGCTGGAATGGTAATGGTGGATGGAGTAGGTATTGGGGGTGATGTCGCAGGTGGAACCGGCATAGGCCACCGGGCAGAAATACTCCACCGGAAAGACTTCCATCTCTGGGGTGGACTGGCGGGTGCCGTCGGCCCGGATGCCGAACCGGGCAAAGATGGGAAGATTTCGTTTCGGGCAGGGGGTCAGGTCGCAGCTGCCGTCCGGCAGCAGGAAGGGCAGGCTGTCGTAATCATCCAGCAGGGCTTTTACCACCGGGCTGCGGGCCTCGGCCCCGAAGCCAAGGCCGGTGGCGACCTCGTTGTTGTGCTGGAAGCCGAAGAAGGCCGGATACGCCAGCAGGTCGTCCAGCGGGCGGAGCAGCTCGACGTCGGTGTCCATGTAGATGCCGCCCTGTTCGTACAGGATCTTCAGGCGGGCATAGTCGGCCACAAAGGCCCAGCGGCGGGCATCGTAGGCCTGCCGGGTGTAAAGTGACTGGGAAACGTCGAAGTTCTGCTCGTTCCACTCGATGATCTCATAGTCCGGGCAGTATTTTTTCCAGCTGCGGATGCAGTTCTGGATGTTTTTGGGTTTGGGCGCGCCGCCAAACCAGCAGTAGTGGAGAACTTTCGGGATGCTCATAAACAAAACCTCCGGCTCAGGATCGGATGCTGCTGCGCAGAGCGCGGAGCTTGCGCAGCAGGTCGTGGTCAAACAGGAAGGCAGCGCCCGCGAAAGCAGCGCCGATCCAGATCATATGCAGCAGGGCCACGCCGATGACGCCCGGCAGGCTGAGTTCCGGGCGGCTCTGGATGCCCACGATGCGCAGGATGAGGGCCATCAGGCCCAGATCACAGACCCATTTCAGGGCGGGGCGGGCCATGCGCTGGTGCAGGATGTTCCGGTAGGTGTAGCGGAAGATGAGCACCGTGCGGCAGAGCAGCGCGGCCAGAGTGCCGAACAGGCAGCCGTAGATGCCGAAGAACTGGATGCCAAAGAGGGTGATGGTCAGATTGATGGCCATTTCGACCAGCGCATGCCAGCGGGTCTGCTGGAACGCGCCTTCAAACTGAACGGCCTGGTGGTAGATGCTTTTGCCGCTCTCCAGTACGGCCTTGAGGGCGAAGAGCAGCAGCAGGAAGGCGTCGATGTAGTTGGTGTCCTGAATGCCGCTGGTGTAGATGCGGATGACCGGCAGCAGAAAAGCCGCCGTCATGGTGTAGCAGAACGCGACAAAGGCCAGATACAGCGTCTCGCACAGGTCGAACAGGCCAAGGAACCGCTCCCGGTCGGTGTGGAAGATCTGGCCCATCCGGAACGAGATGCTGTTGAGGAACAGGTTCATCACGAAGATGATCTGGACGAAGAACATGTTGTAGATGCTGTAGACGCTGACGAGCTGGAAATTGCAGAAGTAGGACAGCAGCACCATGTCCGTGTTGTTGAAGATAACGCCGGACAGCTGGTGCATCAGCACCGAGTTCTTCTGGGCGACGGCGGAGTAATCCGGTTTGGCGTGGTGGTCGATCCAGGGGTAGTTCTTGTGGGTGTACCACAGGATGACCGGGATGGGCAGCATGGAGCACAGGCAGTACAGCAGCTGCATGGCCAGAAGGTTCTGGGTGAGCATCAGCACCAGCACCTTGCCGATGCCGGAGATCAGGTTGGTGGCAGTTTCCAGGTTGCTGAGCACATAGCGGCGGCCGTCCACATCCATCAGCAGGCGGTACTTGGCCTGCACAAAAAAGCTGGTGACGGAGGGCAGGCCGTACAGGATGGTGTACAGTAAAACGACGCCGCGCGGCAGGGTGAAGTGCACCACCATGGGGTACACGATGCCGATGGCCACCACGATGAGGGCATACAGTGTGCCGGTGCGGCGGTAATAGTGGTCGGTGGCGGCCAGGATCTCGCTCACAGTCTGGTGTTCTTCCATCGCCACCGGGCGGTAGAGCGCCTGGATGGTGGCCAGACCGACCCCGGCTTCGAGCAGGTAGAGGTAGGCGAACAGCTGCTTGATGGTGTTCAGCTCGCCGTTGACGCCGGAACCGTAATAGGTCAGATAGAGCCGGGGCATGAGAAAGCCCAGCAGGATGGTCACAAACTGGCAGAACAGGCCGGTGAGCATGTTCCGTTCCACGCGGGAAAGGTTCTTGAATTTCATAGAAACTCCAACGCCTCCGGGAAGGCATACATTTTTCATTCTGTTTTTTACTATAAAGGGTGCGGCCCGCCTTGTCAAGAAATCCGGACGAAAAAACGAACGATCTGCGCGTTTTCACGGCAGGGACGGAAATTCGGTTGGATTGCACCGGCCAGCCGTGGTATACTGAATGTGTTCGGGTTTTCCAAAGCATTCACCCAAACTTCACAGAAATTTCCAAACTTCGCGGTATGATAACCTCAGAATACCAGACACTTTTGAGTGAGGAGGGAGCCATAGATGGCAAAAATTCTGATCGTTGATGATGAACCCCGCATCCGGGAACTGATCCGGGAGCATCTGCAATATGCGGGCTATGTCTGCGAGGAGGCAGGCGACGGCTCGGCGGCGCTTTCGCTGCTGAGCGGCGGCGGATACGATCTGGTGATCCTGGATGTGATGATGCCGTTCATGGACGGCATGACCTGCCTGCGGGAGATGCGCACCCGCCACATCAACACGCCAGTCATCATCCTGACCGCACGCGGCGAGGAATACGATAAACTGGCGGGCCTGGAAGGCGGCGCGGACGACTATGTGGTCAAGCCCTTCTCCCCGCGCGAGCTGGTGGCTCGCGTCCGGGCCGTGCTCAACCGCACCATGCCCCGGAGCGAGGCTTCCGACGGCACCATGACCTTCGGCGACCTGACCATCGACACGGCCAGCCACACCGTCCGCGTGGCGGGCGAAGAAGTGAGCCTGACGCCCAAGGAGTTCGACCTGCTGGTCTTCCTGGCATCGAACAAGGGCATCGCCCTCAGCCGCGAAAAGATCTTGCAGAAGGTGTGGAACTACGATTACTACGGCGAGGATCGCACCGTGGACACCCACATCAAGATGCTGCGCAGCCATCTGGGCCGCTATCGGGATGCCATCGTCACCGTCTGGGGCATCGGCTACAAATTCGACCCGGAAGCGGTCAAGTAAGGAGCGCCGTTTATGGCAAAAACCAAACCCCATTTTTTCAGCCTGCGCTACCGGCTGATGATGTTTCTGTGCCTGGCCAGCGCCTTTGTGCTGATTCTGGTATGGGTCTTTGTGACCCACTTCATGCAGCCGCTGTACAACCACTACATCTACAAGCATCTTCTGAATCAGGTGAACACGGTGGTGTCCATCATCGAATCCTCCACCGAGCCCATCAGCACCCGCAGCCTGCCCATTCTGGACGCGCAGGTGAGCAGCAGCTTCGAGGCCTCGCTGCTTTCGGCCATCCAGAGCCGCAAGCTGGATGCCTCCAACACCTGCTTCGATCTGGCGGACTCCACCCTCCAGCATGTGACCGGCTTTGAAAACCTGTATCCCTGCCTGCTGCACGAGGCCTCCTTCACCACCTCCATCAACGGCAAGACCTCGGTTTGGAACGGCAGCGTGGTGGAAAGCCTGCGGGCCACGGTGCTCAGCCAGGGCTTTGTGAAAAAGGAGCTGGTGGTGGACAAGAACGCCTCCACCCGGCAGATGGCGGTGGGCCGTGTGGCCAAAAACGGCGACGAAATCTACTCTGTGATCTTCTGCACCAGCCTGGCCCGCATCGACGAGGCAAGCGTGGTGCTGGGCCAGCTGATGCCCTGGATTTTTTTGTGCCTGATGGCCTTCTCCGTTGTGGCGTCCTGGCTGTTCAGCCGCTGGTTCACCAAACCGCTGACCAAGCTCTCCCACGCCACACGGCAGCTGGCGGAGGGCGACTACTCGGTGCGGGTGAACGTGCCCGAAACCGATGAGATCGGCCTACTGGCGGCGGACTTCAACCACATGGCGGGCGAGGTATCCCGCGCCGCGCAGCTGCAGCGGGATCTGCTGGCCAACGTGAGCCACGATCTGCGCACTCCGCTCACCCTGATCAAGGGCTATGCGGAGACGGTGCGTGACCTGACCGGCGACAATCCGGAGAAGCGCACCGCCCAGCTGGACGTGATTGTGGACGAAACCGACCGGCTGAGCGGGCTGGTGAACAGCGTGATGGAGCTTTCCAAAATGAGCAGCGGCACCGACAAGCCGGAAAAGGTGCGGTTCGACCTTTCCCAGCTGTGCGAGGAGGTGGCCCAGCGGTACGAGGCGGTATGCGCCCAGAACGGCTACACCCTGAAGCTGGAGCTGCCGGATCCGGAAACCGACTGCACCATCTCGGCGGACCCGGCCATGATGGAACGGGTGCTGCACAATCTGCTGGGCAACGCCATGCACCACATCGGGCCGGACAACGTCTTCATCCTGCGGGTGAACGCCCCGGAAAAGGGCACCGTGCGGGTGGAGGTTGCCGACCACGGCGCGGGCATCGCCAAGGAGGACCTGCCCTATATCTTCGACCGCTACTACCGCAGCCGCAGCGACGCGGGCAAGGTGGGCACCGGTCTGGGGCTTTCCATCACCAAGGCGATCCTGCAAAGCCACGGCTTCCGCTTCGGCGCGAACAGCACGCTGGGCGAGGGCTCCTGCTTCTGGTTCGAGGCAAAGGATCAGGCCTGACGGCACACAGGTCTAAAGGATAAAATTTTATCTTCCCATCACATCCCCCACTGATCAAACGCAAATATATCGGTGTCTGGTTGAAAATCTCTTCAACCAGACACCGTTTTTCTATCATTTCCTATTTTTTTATTCGTTTGCACACAAATTGACACTTACAATCACAATAACTTATTTCCACAGTGTTTACTTTTTAATATTTTTTGCATATACTAAAGATGCGGGGAGAAGATGTGCAATGTTTTTCTTCATGAATCACAATGAGCACCCGCAAAATGAGCAAACGTATACCATTGGCAGAGAGAAAGGCGAGAGAAATGACTGCAGGAGTAACCAACACCACTTTTGTTGTTGGGAAACTGAAAGATCCCAACCGCAAGGTTCCGACCATCAGCAAAGAGCTTATGGAAAAAGCACGCAAGGAAGTTGAAAAGTGTCTGAAGAAATGACCTATTCGATTGAACCATATACACTGGAAATTGCACGACTGGGGTTGGCCTCAAAATTTGAGGTCAACCCTAATTCTTGTGGAAATTCCGATCATTTCAAAGAATATCTGATGTATTCCGCTATTCAAGACAATACTTCCGGCATGGCCAAAACCCACGTTATACTGAACGAGAATCGTTCAGAAATTCTTGGGTTTATCAGTTTGAAGGCAACTTCTTTGCTGATAGATTCCGGAGAAAAGTACACAAGCGGGTGCCCCGCTTTGGAAATTTATCAGCTTGCGGTCAACAAAAACTATACGGGTCAATCCATCGGCACAAAGCTCGTGTATTTTGCCATTGCCACTGCTCATATGTTGAATGAGTCTCATCTGGGTATTAAATATATTCTGCTGGCCGCTGATGCGCAGGCCGTTGGATTTTATGAAAAGCTTGAGTTTGAAAAAATAGGGAATTATTACCAGATCCCCAAGTATCACGAAAATTCCAACTGCGTTCCAATGTTCATGCAGCTTTTTACATAATCGAAACACGCCCCCCGCACCCGGTTTTCCGGGCGCGGGGGGGCATTTTTCTGTTCATCCGGCAAAGGTGCCGTTTTTCTGCATCAGCGCGGCCAGCTGGGGGATCAGCTCCTCCGGGGTGGGGCGCTCGCCCCGGAAGGTCATGCCCGCCCACACCGAGCCGGGCATTCCGCCGTTCTGTTCCCATGCCCGGTCAATGGCCCGCTGCATCTCCTGCCTTACATGCTCCGGGGTGGTGCCGTTGCGCCGTGCGATCTCTTTCAGCATTTTCTGAAAATTTGCCATCGTTTCTTCCTCCGCTTTTTTCAATTTCGACCGGTTCTCTGGAATAAGTATATATTTTTCAGACATCGGAATTTCGGTTACCCTGTCGACGAAAGGAAAAAAACAACGCACTCACCGCATTCAGCACCCGCTGCTTTTCCTCCCGCGGCAGGGTATCAATGGCATCCGAAAGCTCACAGGCCACCCCGCTGGCCGCCCGGTCCACCACGTCCACCAGCAGGCTGTCCGCCGAGACCTCCAGCACATTGGCAATGGCCACAAAGGTATCCATGCGGGGAATTTTCGTTCCCCGCTCGATCACACTCACATGGGTGGGGCTGATGTCCACAAGGGCGGCCAGCTCTTCCTGGGTCAGATGCTTTCGCTCTCTCGCCGCCCGGATTCGCTGCCCCACTGCCTTTGCATCCACGCTGTGCCCCCTCCTTCAGAACGGAATTTTGCTCTAAAGATAGTATAAATTGCCAACCTGCCCGCATACAGAAGCCAAAGAACGACTGCTCGTTCCAAAGAGCAACAAACAGATAAATTTCCCTTTTCCCAGACAAAAAAGCGCCCGTTCCGGAAATTTCCCGGAACGGTCGCTTCGCGCTTATGTGTTTACTTGTTCTTGTCGAACAGATCCTTCAGGTTCTTGAAGAAGCCCTTGCGCTGCTCGTAGTTTTCGTCCCTGAGGGTCTCCTCAAAGGCTTTCAGCGCCTCACGCTGGGCCTTGTTCAGCTTTTTGGGGATCTCCACGTTCACCTTCACATACTGGTCGCCACGGCCGCGGCCGCCCAGATACTGGATGCCCTTGCCGCGCAGGCGGAAGGTGGTGCCGCTCTGGGTGCCTTCGGGCACGGTGTATTCCACCTTGCCGTCCACGGTGGGAACCACCACGGAGGCGCCCAGCACCGCCTGACTGAAGGTGATGGGCACGTTGACCCATACATCGTAGCCGTCCCGCTCGAACATGGGGTCGGGCCGCACGGTCACGATCACGATCACGTCACCGGCGGGGCCGCCGTTCACACCGGCGTCGCCCTGGCCGCGCAGCGCGATGCTCTGGTCGTCGTTGATGCCGGCCGGGATCTTG
>OOAK01001054.1_pt1 | contig 21565 bp, 16 predicted proteins | sample 1671811 | NCBI WGS metagenome assembly OOAK01 (sample SAMN06348195, study PRJEB24527) | human gut metagenome | biome: human gut; feature: ankylosing spondylitis patient; material: feces | host: Homo sapiens | place: China | collected 2015-10 | reverse complement strand
CATACACTCACTGCCACCTGAAGACAGCGCGTCTACCATTCCGCCACGCTCGCAGACAATCGACTAATCTACACCTATCGTTCCGATACCGCAATTACGGCGTGTCGCGATGGTTACGGTGTCCGATTTACCCGAATCGGACACTCGGGTGAGTGGGGGATGTGCTGCGAGTGACCGATTCTGGAGAATCGGACAAATAGACATGCGAATACGCGGCTGTGAACGGGCGTGAATCAAGGCAGCATCAAATCGGTGCCGCCGAGAAAACGGTAGCCGCCGTCATCCAGCAATCGGGTTTTCGCAAAATGTAAGCCTAGGAGCGTGGCTTGCACCTCGTCGATGCCGTAAATGACATGCTCCCAGACGGTCTGTCCAGAAGCGTCTTCCAGACGAACGTTTACACTCCAGGCGTCCTCGTCGATTTGCGGTTCGGAAACCGACAACACCCGATCTCCACCCGCGTATTGGAATTGTCGCTGCATGCTCGTCTCCCATCAAATGCGCGTATCTTCGATTGCGGGTTGTTCGCTCTTCGGGTCGGAAGATAGTGTTTGGCTATTTGTCGCATTGGAACTTTTTCCCGCTAGGCAGGCGGCATAGGCTGTGGCTGCCCCGGCCCAGCATACTGCGGCCGCAGCACCGTGTAGGCGTTTGCATTTTTAGTGGGGAATATTCCGGAAGCCTCCGCCTCTGCCGGGTAAGCATATTGTTTGTCGGCTGTGGGCTGGACGGAGAGGCTATGTGCTTCGTGTTCGATTGCTGCGCTGTTCGGCACCTCATCCATGCTGGGAAGCGAAGCTTCATCTGCCATTGCTGTCGCGCTCCCCGATGCAAGTGTCGCACAAGCCAAAATAGTCGCAATAACACGTAACGTGTTCTTTTTCATATATATGTCCTTTCGTCAAGTTGACGTGACATCAGTCGAGAGTAGAAGCGTGTTCGCAATTGTGATAGAGTGCTGTCACCTGTTAGGGGGACATGTCGCATTAAATATTCAAACGGGTGACATTGCTGTTGTACGGAACCGCGTTGCGTGATTTACATGATGACGGAATGTGTCCCCCGGTGAAAGGTGTGAATATGCGACGGAAGCAAAATGCATGCGATTCGAACGGTGGCGTACATGCTGAGCGCGTGACGGCCAACATGCATGACCTTACATATGGCTTGAAAGATTTTTTCCGCGAGGTCTTTCTTGATAAGGATGATATTGACTATGAGCGCCGCTTTGACGTGCGTTCCTTGCCATTGCTGGTTGTAGCGATGGCTGCAGGATGGCTCTATTCTCGTGATGGAAACGGATTCTATGCGTGTGTCAGCGCGATTTTTGCTGTTTCCTATACTGTGTATTTCATCGTCAATCGAGGCGTGTACATCGTGCGCCTGTTCCGTGGGGAAAATATTTTCGGTAAACGGCGTGTGAGATGCATGAAATACCGTGGCACGATACATTCGTCGGTTGCGGGCGGGCTGGCAAAAGCCTTGGAAAAATTCGTTGATAACGATACGCTGTATGCGTATATCGGCGGATATGGTGTTCCGTTGCTGGGCACTGCGACAATGATTGCTTATGATGCGTCGCACTGGTTATGGTTGGCATTAGTTGGGGGAGTCTTGTGCGTTGTATATGCGCTGTATTGGCTGATATATGCATTTGTTGCCGCGCATCGGGCGCTTATCGCAGTGCTTGCGGATCGCGATAGGAGATTGGAACAGGCGGGTTATCGCATGACGGTTATGCGCCGAGATGCAAAATTGGCCAGCAGGACGCATGATACGGTTACCGGTGGTCTGTCGTATATTGCCTTTATTGCGCAGCAGCAGCTGGAGGGTAAAACCTTATCGGACGAGGAACGGGTTGCGTGGAAACATATCGATGATGCGGCTCAACGTACGATGGACAATGTTCATGAAGTTATTGATATTCTTGGACGAGATATCGACCCCGCAAATCCCGTTGGCGGCGAAGGGTTTGATTGCGAATCGCAAGAAATACAGATGCCAGATGTTTCTTCATTGGAGAGAATTATTCGCGAGCATTGTGATGAGGGGGATTCTCGGCTTAAGACGCTCGGGTTTGTTGGAACAAGTGAGATTCAGCTGGATGTTGCGGATGCTGATGATACTGGTGAAAGTGTTTGTGCGGATCTGATTGATGAGTGTACAAGTCTGATTGATGAGTTATACACCAATATTTCTTGTCACGCTGATACGAGTCAGCCATACGCTGTTTTTGTCAGTAGCGAGAACGGATGCCTCCGCATCACGCAGGTAAACGCTATAGCGTGCCCGCGCGATGCGCAGAGCGGCTATAAGAAGAAGGTTTCAGGAAGGGGACTTGCGTTTCATCGGAGGATGCTTGACGCGATGAGCGGGTCGATTACTACTTGTGAAGAGGGTGATACTTGGACGCTGCATGTGGTCATACCGTTGTGAAAACAATAGGTTTTGGCGTAGATATTTGATAATTATTCATGCTGAATCTTTATAAAATATCGCAAGTAATTTGGTGGTTAATGTAATGGAAACTAATGTGGAAAGAATTAACAAATTAGTTGAACATATAGGAATAGTCGACAATGATATGTTGACGTTGGGTGCGTTGTCTAGCTATTTGACTCAACGATTTGGAGACGAGAAAATTTTATGGCGATGCACGCTTGGTAAAAAAGCTGCGGAATTATGTAGTAATTCGCAAACACGTCCCCAGATATTACTCATGGATATGTCATTATCTGATGCCGATGGCGTGCAGATTTGCCAGGAGATTCGGCGTACTGTTGACGATATGCCGATTTTGGCGATTACTTCTTTTCCGTTGCGCCGATATGCTGCTGCGGTGGCTCAGGCTGGAGTGCAAGGCATTGTCGCGAAACGAAATTTGCGCACTATTGCCGCTGCTCTCGAGTGCGTTGTATCTGGACACGTTTATCTGCCGGATGAGTTAGCGGAAACCATGCCGGATCTGCATTTTGAGTTGCCCGTACAGGCGCATCGTAGGATCGTAGCAGAGACTCTTGGCGGGCAGGCCGTGAAACCAGTTTTGTCCGATCGGGAAACGGCGATTATAGCCAGATATGCGCGAGGGCAGACCACACTTCAAGTGGGGGAGTGCTTAGGATTATCGGAGAACACTGTCAAGACTTATACCAAGCGTGCCATGGCGAAGCTTGGGGCGAAAACGCGAGGTCAGGCAATAGCCCTCTGGCTGATGCAAACCATGAGGCATGGTGTGTGATTTAGGCAGCTTTTATCTCTGATAAACGTATATGTGCTGTGACCGATTCTGGAGAAACGGACACATTGGGTGGTGGGTGGCTGGGGTGAAACGGCTAGATGTATGCATGACACGCGCGGAACACATGAAAAAAGGCGCCGACGGGTTTGTTCGTCGGCGCCTTGGAATGCGGAAGTATGGCTCAGCATTCGTTTGGGTGGAACATCTGGCAGCGCATCATCCTCGGGAACCGTTGGCGTAGAAGCGGGCCAGGGTTTCGTCGCGGAATTCGTCGAAATATCCGCCGTCAATAGACGCGCGAATATCGTCCAGCAGCTTCACGAAGAAATGCTCGTTGTGGATCGTCGCCAATGTGAAACCGTTGAATTCGCGGGCACGCAACGCATGATCCACGTAAGCGCGCGAATAATGCGTGCATGTGTAGCAATCGCAGCCCTCTTCAAGTGGGCCAAAATCATGCTTGAATTGCGCACGCTTGATGTTGTAACGTCCGCCGCGCGTGAAAATCGCGCCATTTCGGCCGCAACGCGCCGGTGCGACGCAATCGAACGTGTCTCCACCATTCTCGACGCATGCGAAAATATCGTCGACTGCGGCGATGCCGAGCACGTGGCGCGGTCGGCTTTCCGGCATCGCATCGCAAATCCAAGCGCAAGTGTCGCCGATAATGCGCTTCTCGATCGCGCCTCCGATACCGACGCCGTCGAAATCCAACGAAGCGATCTGTTCGGCCGCATGCCTGCGCAAATCCTCATAATTCGCGCCCTGCACCACGCCATACAGCGCCTGATACGGCTTGCCGACGCGCTCTTCGGTAAGTCTCTTATGCTCGGCAACGCAACGCTGCGCCCAACGGTAGGTGCGTTCCACGGAACGCTCCTGGTAGCCGCGCGTGTTCATCAGTGTGGTCAGCTCGTCGAACGCGAACATGATGTCGGCGCCGATCTTATGCTGGATTCCCATTGAAATTTCGGCGGAAAAACGGTGCAGTGAGCCGTTGAGCGGCGATTTGAACGTTACACCGTCCTCGTCCACGAACGCGAGACGCTCCTTGCCTTCGGCGATCACGTCGTCTGATTTCATGCCGGTCACATCCATGGCGAGGGTTTTCTTGAAGCCTGCGCCGAGCGAAAGCACTTGGAAACCGCCGGAATCGGTGAAGGTCGGACCGTTCCAGTTCATGAATTTGGCAAGGCCGCCGGCTTCGTCGAGCACTTGTTCGCCGGGGCGTTCATACAGGTGAAACGCGTTGGACAGCAGGCATTGCGCGCCGAGGTCCTTCATGGTTTCGGGCAGAACGGCTTTCATCGCGGCCTGCGTGGCCACGGGCACGAACGCTGGAGTGTGAATATCGCCGTGGGGGGTGTGAATGATGCCGGTGCGACCATATCGTGCGCCGCCTCGCCCCTTACCGTCCGCCGCGTCGGGAAGGCGGTTTTTCTGTTCGAAATAGAAGGCGTCGCGGCGGCCCGGCTTGCCTGGTTCCGCTCCACGCGGATGTTCGATGAGATTTTCGGACACTGCGGTTGCCGCGTTTTGCGTGTCTTGCGTTGTGTCGGTAGATGATTCGGTAAGGCTTGTCATGCGGAATATTTTATGCGATAGCAGCGATTCTTGAAAGTGCTGCAAAGAATGCGATCGGTGAAATGAAAACAAGGAAGATGTGGAAAGTGCGATGAAGGTGCCGATCGCATTTTGGTGCGATTTTCAGATTCAATGGTGATGTTGAACGTATTTGGCTGCTACTTTCAACAAACATTCAGGAAACTTCCAGAGCGAGTATCTTTACTCATAGATAGCAGTTCGAGCGGCACGATTGCTGATTTGTGAAATGCCGCGAGACGAATAAGGAGCGAAAATGGCTGAAGAGAACGACCAGAACGCCGTGCAGCCGCAGAATGACGAACAACAGACCGTGCCGATGCCGTCGGTTGATGCGGAACAGACGCAAACTTACGCAGGTGAGCCGTATGCTGCAGAGTCGGCTACCGAACCGATTGACGTGCAGGGCGGTATTGAGGATCAGCCGACGGCCGCCATGCCAGTTGCGAACGATGGCGCTTCGGCGGAATCCGCGGCTGCGGCGGGCGATACGCCGGATTATGCTTCCGCGGCGGGCGAACGTACCGTGGTTGGCGGTTCCACGCAGGATGCGCCGGCCCAGCAGTACCGTCCGGCACCGGAATATGGTGCGTACGGTCCCGTGCCGACGCAGCCGGCTGATGGCACCGCAGCCGCGAACGATACTGCGAATGGTGCGCCGAACATGCCTCCGCAGCCGCAATATGGCGCGTACGGGCAGGCTTCCGGACAGCAGCCGCAGCGGCCTCGCAATCCTTTCTTCGGGAATCCGTATGTGGGTGGAAATCAGCAGAACGATCAGCAGAATACGCAATCGAATAACGGCAATCCATTTATGAAGCCCGCTGCGCAAGGCGGTGCCAACGTGCCGCCAGCAGCGCCGAATACTCCCAATAACGGCAACCCGTTTGGGAATCCGAATAACGGTAATCCGTTCGGTGCCCCGCAGCAGAATGGCGCAGCAACCAAGCCGAAGTCCGCTTCCGGCGTGACCGGGCATGTGATGACCGGCGTGGTGGCGGCCCTCGTCTCCGCGGCATTGTGCCTCGGCGTCGGCTACGCGGCAATCACCAATGGATGGGTGACCGTACCCACCTCCAGCTCACTGACCAGCGTGAAGTCCAACACGTCCGGATCCGGTTCGGCGAAAGCCAAATCCGGCGAGGCCGCGGACTGGAGCGCGGTGGCGAAGGAAGTGTCCGATTCTGTGGTGTCCATTGACGTGGCAACCAGCGACGGCAGCGCCAAAGGCTCCGGTGCAATCATCAGCGACAAAGGCTACATCGTCACCAACAACCATGTGATTTCCGGCGCGAAGCAGATTCAAGTGACGCTCGCCAACGGCACCATCTACTCAGCGCAAATCGTCGGCACCGACACCACCACCGATCTGGCCGTAATCAAACTCGACAATCCGCCGAGCAATCTGAAAGCCGCGGAATTTGCCGATTCCGACAATCTTGCCGTGGGTGAATCCGTGATGGCCATCGGCAATCCGCTCGGCTACGATGACACCGCAACCGTCGGCATCGTTTCCGCGCTCAACCGCCCGGTGACCGTGTCCGATGACAACAACAACGACATCGTCACCAACGCCGTGCAGATTGACGCGGCCGTCAACCCAGGCAATTCCGGCGGTCCGACCTTCAATGCGGCCGGCCAGGTGATCGGCATCAACTCGTCCATCGCATCCACCACAACGTCCTCCGGCACGGCCGGATCCATCGGCATCGGCTTCGCCATTCCGTCGAACCTGGTAAAGCGTGTGGCTAACGAGATCATCGACAACGGCACCGTGCAGCATGTGGCGCTCGGCGTCACCATCAAGAGCTCCACGGTTGAGGCGGACGGCGTGACCCGCGGTTGCACGCAGGTGCAGTCCGTGGTCGACAACAGCCCGGCGGCCAAGGCCGGAGTGAAGGCCGGCGACTCCATCGTGGCGTTCAACGGCAAGGCGGTGAACAACAACTATTCGCTGCTCGGCTACGTGCGCGCCTCCGCCATGAACGACAAGGTGACATTGACGGTCGTGCGCGACGGCAACACCATGGAGCTTGACGTGACACTCGACCAGGAGGAATCCCAAACGAACTCCTCCAACAGCCAGAACCAGCGGAACAACGGCAATGATGGCCAGAGCCAGAACGGCAATGGCAACGGTTACGGTAATGACGGCAACGGCAACGGAAATGGACAGAGCGACGGCAACGGCAGCAACGGCTACGGTGACGGTGGCGGCCTGTTCGACCCGTTCGGCCTGTGGTAAAGCGAGATGTTGATGCGGTGCGTGAATTGACGGACGCAAGTTGTTGCGGTGCGCAAGTCAAGACTGTTGGGCTGGCTAAAACGTTTCGCGACATGCGAACGGACGGAAGCCACCCGATAGGCTGACGGCGAAGACGCGGCTGGCACCACGAAATCGCAAGTACAACGAAAACCGCGAAAATCAACAAAAAGCAAGCCAAAAGAAGAATGCAATAAGGGCTGTGTGAGCAATCGCACAGCCCTTATTGCTGTATTGCGGCACAAAAATCGCAAATATTTGCTATGCTGAAAATATCTTTTTACGCCGTGTATCGATGGCTCGCGCGGGCGAGGCGCCGATGGGTTAACAAGGCGTCCGATACGAGCGTAAGGAGATTCTCATGCGTAGAATCATCGATATTTGCTGGCGACTGTGCAAACAGGTTCCGTTACTGCCGATTACCATTCTGTCCGCGATTCCGTTGGCATTGCTGGGGGAGTGGAAGCCGTGGGGCGAGGCTGCGTGGGATTCGTGGATTTCGCAAGTCGGCGTTGACGGGTTGAGTGCGTTCAATCCGGGCGTTGGGCAGTGGATTGTGATCGCGTTGGTTGCGTACACGATTGTGGTGACGGTACGCGGCATGATCGACGATCTGCGGCACGGGCATGTTGGCGTCGATCTGCTGGCGGTCGTCGCGATTGCGTCGACGGTCGCAGTGCAGGAATATTGGGCCGCATGGGCCGTGGTGCTGATGATCTCGTCCGGCGAGGCGATCGAGGAATTCGCGCAGTCAAAGGCCGAAAGCAACCTGACCGCGCTGATCGACGCGGCACCGCGAACCGCGCACGTGGTCGTGCTGCCCGGCATGCGGGGGCATGTGCACGCGTCGGGCAGCGAGCATACGGCCGACGTGACCGCCGACGGATTTCGTGCTGTCAGAGTGTCCGATTCTGGAGAAACGGACAACCAAGACGGTGAAAAGCGTGCTTTTGCGTCTGAATCTCCAGAAACGGACACAAAAGGTGCCGCGCAGACGTATGATGCGGCTGGAGAGCGTTTCGAAACGGTCCCCGTTGATCAGGTACAGCTCGGCGACGTGATCCTGGTGTTGCCCGGCGAAACGGTGCCGGTCGACGGTGAGCTGCTGTCGGGCGTGGCCACGTTGGACCTAAGCAACATCAACGGCGAGCCCGTTCCCCGCGAAGTATATGCGGGCGCTCGTGTGATGTCCGGTGCGGTCAATGGCTCCACAACATTGACCATGCGCGCCACGCAACTTGCGCACGATTCGCAATACCAGAAGATCCTGGAGCTGGTCTCGTCGGCGCAAGAGTCGCGCCCCGCTGTCGTGAAGACCGCGGATATGCTTGCAGTGCCGTTTACCGTGCTTTCGCTTGCGATTGCTGGGATTGCATGGGCGATTTCCGGATTGCCGCTGCGATTTGCGCAAGTATTGGTGCTTGCTACGCCGTGTCCGCTGTTGATTGCCGCGCCGGTCGCATATGTGGCTGGAACCGGGCGACTTGCCAAAGCGGGAATCCTGATCAAAGCGCAGGATGTGCTGGAAAATCTAGGTCGCGTATCGCATATTTTCTTCGACAAAACCGGCACGCTCACCGTCAAGCAGCCGCAGGTCGTACGTGTGGAGAAGCCGCTTGAGACGAGTTCGCCGTTCAATGAGGACCATATTCTCATGATGGCCAGCGTGGTGGAAGGCTATTCGGTGCACATTCTGTCGAAAGGCATCGCGGCGGCCGGACGCAAGGCTATGGATGATTTGTATGCGCGATATGCGGCGGGGCAGAGGCTGTGCGTCGAGCGCGATTTGCCGGGGCACGGGCGCGACTATCCGGTGGTGAAGAACATTGTAGAGGAGTCCGGCAAGGGTATATCCGGCGAAGTGAACGGGCATCAGGTGCGCGTGGGGCGGTTCGCATACGTGACGGCTGACGAATCCGGATTCACGCCGGTGCTGCATATGCCGGATGCGACGTATCACGTGTCCGATTCTGCCGAATCGGACAAACGGGAGGTTCAGAATGCGCTGCGGATGTCCGATTCACCAGAAACGGACATCCAGAGGGCTAAAACGTGTGTTTACTTGTCCGATTCTCCAGAATCGGACACTATGGGAGTGAGGAACGGGGTGCCTGACGATGCGCAGCCTGCAGCCGCGCCCTCTACTTCCGCGTCCGTCGCAACCCAATCCGCCGCTCGCAAGCCTGAAACCGCAAACTCGCTGTTTGCCCCGCTCGCTCCTGACGAAATGGCTGCATACGTGGCGATTGACGGCCGTCTTGCCGCCCGCATCGTACTTCGTGACGTGCCTCGCGAGAATGCGAAGCGTTCTTTGGCTCGCCTGCACGAGTTGGGTGTCAAGGAACTGTCCATGCTTACCGGCGACAAGGCTGCGTCCGCCCGCATCATCGCAAACGAAGTCGGTATCGACGACGTGCAGTCCGAACTGTTCCCTGAAGACAAGGTTGCCGCCGTCAAGAGCGCCACTGAATCCAAGCACCAGAAGCTGTCGTTGTGGAATCGCATCAAGCAACGCGTAACCGGCGAATCCAAGAATCGTCAAATCACCATGATGGTCGGTGACGGCGTCAACGACGCCCCCGTACTTGCGGTTGCCGATATCGGCATGGCCATGACCGACGGCACGTCCACCGCGGCTTCCGAATCTGCGCAAGTGGTCATCATGAATGACGACATCGCTTCCGTTCTGCGGGCCATCGCCATCGCGCGCCGCACGAAAAAGGTGATGTTGCAGGCGGTGCTGATCGGCCTCGGCCTTGCGATTATCGGCATGATCGCGGCCGCGTTCAATCTGATTCCCGTGGTTGTCGGCGCGTTCATGCAGGAAGCGATTGATGTTGTCAGCATTCTGTGGGCGCTCACCGTGCTTTTCGACCGTGGCGAATCAGCCTGATTGCGCCTCGAAACCCCGTATCTCGCCTATATATGGCAGATTTGGAGGTCTGTCAGCAAGTATTTCGCTTATATCTGGCAGGTCCATATGAGAAAACCGGACTTAGGGGGCGAGAATACACCCTCTAAGTCCGGTTTCTCAAAACAGCTCTGCCATATATAACGCAGATAGCTCCGGACGAACTTCGGAATCTGCCATACATAAGGCATGTATAAGGCAGATTCGGAAGTTTTGGGATTGTTTACAGCGAGCTCGGGGAGATTTCTCCAGCGATCGATGTGTGCATCCACTTGCCGAAGTCGGCTCCGGTCACGCCTTGAGACAGCAGGAACATGATTTTCGCATACGTGGCTTCCAGCGTCATATCGCCAGATCCAATTGCGCCGGCGCGTGCGATCGCATCACCCGTCTCGTAATGGCCGAGCAGTACTTCCGCCTGCTGGCACTGCGATGCAATCACAACGGGAACGCCATCATGCAGCACGTCGGCAATCACGTCAGTCAGTCCAGGCTCGTCGCTTGGCACATTGCCGACGCCGTACGCACGCAACAAAACCGCTTCCGGCCGCGGCGTAAGCATCGCTTCCAACCGTGCCGCGGAAATGCCGGGTGCCATATCGATCACCGCAACATCATGGCGAGAGTAAGGCTGAGGCGACGTCCAACCGCAGCCAACCGCAGCGGAATCGCCCGCATACCAATGCCATGGCGTGCCAGTGCGTGCCAGCGGGCCGACGGAAGGCGCCGAAAAACCTTCAAATGCCCAGCTCGACGACTTGCTCACACGATTGCCCGCAAACAGATGATGTCCAAAAAACAGTCCCACACCGTGGAATCGTCCGCTCATCGCGGCATTCAGCGCGCCCGTGACATTCGCAGTGGCGTCCGACTCGATCTTGCCAAGCGGATGCTGTGAACCCGTGAAAATCACCGGCTTGCCAAAATCAGCCAACGCATACGCAAGCGCGGCGCTCGAATAGCTCATCGTATCGGTGCCATGCAACACCACGAACGCGTCGGCATCATCGCGGTGCGCACGCAAATCGTCGACCATCGTCTGCCAATTGTCGGGAGTCGCATTCGACGAGTCGATAAGAGGATCAAGTTCGGTGAACGTGAACAGGCTCGCGTCCATGTGCGCGTCCTCCAGCAGACGGAACAGCCATCCGCGAGTGTCGGCGCCCGGAATCAGGCCGTTCGGCGAGTCAATCATGCCGATAGTGCCGCCGGTATATGTGATGTGAATGCGCATTGCCACCTTCTTACGATTGCCTGGTACTTAATAAGTACTTGCTTGCGATTGCGGGATGGACGAATTCCGATATTTCGGATTCCTACATCCCGCGATTCTGCGACTACTTGCGATTGTACGTGCATCTGCCGCGCTCATCGCGTACGATTAATGCAGCCACACGTTGGATTCATCTGGATTCAGCGCAAACACCAACGCCAGTGCGCACAAGGCGAAGAAGTCGTAAGAAAGTACATGAGCGCCCCTGTTGCAAATGCAGGGAATGCATTAGGCTAGAGCGCGTGACTGAAACTCATGAACTTCGTATTGCTGTAATCGGCGCCGGCCCTGCAGGCGTCTACTCCTCTGACATTTTCCTGCGCCAGTTGAAGAAGCTCGGCGAGGATTTCGGCCTCGGCACTGCCGCCCGCATCGACCTGTTCGAAAAGCTGCCGGTGCCGTTCGGTCTGGTGCGCTACGGCGTGGCCCCCGATCATCCGTCCATCAAATTCATCGCGTCGGCACTCGAAAAGACGCTCGACAATCCGGACATCCACCTGTACTGCGACGTGGAATTCGGCAAGGACGTGACCCTCGACGAACTGCTCGAACGTTACGATGCCGTGCTGTTCGCCACCGGTGCAGTCGAAGACAAGCCGCTCGGACTGCCGGGCGCCGATCTGGACGGCGTATACGGCGCAGCCAAGTTCGTGGAATGGTACGACGGTTATCCGACCGGCGCTCGCGAATGGCCGCTTGAAGCTGAGGAAGTCGCCGTGATCGGCGGCGGCAACGTGGCCATGGACGTGGCTCGCGAGCTCATGCGCAATGCCGATGATCTGAAGGAGCGCACCGACATTCCGGACAACGTATATGAGGGCATCAAGTCCAACAAGGCGCGTGTGCTTCACTTGTTCATCCGTCGCGGTGTGGCGCAGGCCAAGTTCTCCGTGCAGGAATTGCGTGAGATGGAGAAGCTGCCGGGAGTGCAGCTGATCATCAACGAAGACGATTTCGATTTGGATGAAGACACGATTGAAGAGGCCGGCAAAGACAAGCTGACTCGTCAGATGGTCGAAGAGCTGTTCACGATTCGTGAGATGGCGGAAGACATGGAAGATGACGGTGACGTGGATTATGAGGGTAATCCGGCTGACCGCAAATATTACGTGCACTTCAATTCCGCTCCGGTCGAAGTGTTGGGTGAGGACGGCAAGGTCGTTGGCATCCGTGTGGAAAAGACCGAGACATCGGCGGACGGCAAGATGAGCCGTACCGGCGAATTCGAAGAGTATCCGGTGCAGGCTGTGTACCATGCGATCGGCTACAAACCGGCCACCGCGCCGGGCATTGCGTACGACGAGCGTCATGCGCACTTGGCGAACGCGAACGGTGACGGTCGTATCACTACGGCCGCTGAAGCCACGGATGAAGTGCGCGAGCGTCTGTATGCGACCGGTTGGGCGAAGCGTGGTCCGGTTGGCCTGATCGGCTCCACCAAGTCCGACGCACTGCTGATCGTGACCAATATGCTGGAGGATTTGTCGAAGGCTGCTGAAGGCGGTCGTGTGGCTGCCGATCGTGATCCGGAGTCCATCGACCGGCTGCTGGAATCGCGCGGTTTCAAGCCGATCGACTTCGCTGGCTGGAAGAAGATCGATGCGTTCGAACGTGCCGAGGGTGCGAAGGAAGGCCGTGAGCACAAGAAGGTCATCGATCCGGAGCAGATGCGCGCCCTGGCTCACGCTTAAGGTGGGTGTTTGGGATCTGATCTGATAGGTCCCAGGTTTCTTTCATGCGTCTTGGATGTCCGATTCTGGAGAATCGGTCACCCAAGACGCATTTTTTATCCTGTGCTTGTCTGTTTCTGGTGAATCGGATATCCGGGGAGAAGCTGAGCATGCGAACTTCCGCAACTGCCCCCTAGCCTTTTCCGCAACCCAGTCTCCAGCGCATATCCAGCAAAAACTCAGGCTCCGTTTCTACGCTGGTGACCATGAACGGCAAATTGCGGGTGCATGGCCATTGCAATGGCTTGAAGACAACGCTGTTATTCGCGTTGATGTGGGGCGTCATCATGCTCATTTGGTGGGCGACCGGTGGCGGCCAGCGTACGCTTGGTATCTACATTCTCATCGGACTTGGCTCAACGTTCGCATCCTACTGGTTTTCCGACAAACTTGCGATTGCATCCATGCATGCGCAGGAAGTCAGCGAGCAGGAAGCGCCGGTACTGTACAAAATTGTGCGCGAACTGTCGGCGAAGGCGGGCAAGCCGATGCCGCGTATTTATATCGCCCCAACCATGAGCCCCAATGCGTTCGCAACGGGACGCAATGAACGTCATGCGGCGGTCTGCTGCACGCAGGGTATTCTGCAGATGCTGAACGAACGCGAGATTCGCGGCGTACTTGGGCACGAGCTCATGCACGTGTACAATCACGACATTCTGACGTCTGCGATCGCGTCCGCAATGGCGACGGTCATTTCGTATCTCGGCTATTCGCTCATGTATTTCGGTGGTGGCAATTCGCGTGACGATCGCAATGGTTCATCCTCTAACGGTCTTGGATTGCTGGGCGTGTTGTTGAGCACGATTCTTGCGCCGATTGCCGCTTCGCTTATTCAGATGGCGATTTCGCGTACGCGAGAATATGATGCCGACGAAGATGGTTCCATACTTACGGAAGATCCGGAAGCGCTCGCGTCCGCATTGAATAAGATCTCGAACGGCGCTGAGACGATGCCGATGCAGAAGACTGCCGGTACGCAGTCGGTTGCTGCGATGATGATTGCGAATCCGTTCTCTGCGGAAGGTTTTTCTCGCTTGTTTTCCACGCATCCGGCGACTGAGGATCGTATTGCCCGGTTGATGCAGATGAGTCAGGAGATGAAGGCGCGGGGCGTGCAGTCCGGCTATTTGGCTGGCGGTTATGCGACGAGCGGGTATGCTTCGGAGGATATTCGTCGGCAGAATGGGGATGTCTCTGGTGCCGGCTTCGGTTCGGGGGGATACTCCGGTGGGGGCTATTCGCGAGATTATTCGCAGCATCCCGTGCAAGGCGGGTATGGTCGCTGATCGGCGGCGATTGCAATGTGCGCAGGTTGCGCAAGTCATGCGTGATTGCATAGGATTCCGCTGATTCTGACGCGAATTGTGTGTGTTTCCTGGTGTTGTTTCCTGCGGTGATGCATTGCAGAATATTCTGATGTCATCTGATGAGTGACATTAATGCTGTTGTGGTTGTTGCGCGTTGATTGATATGCGATTTGGCAAGTGGGTGACGGTATCGAATATCGGTCGATGGCCGTGAATCCTGCGAATGCATGCTAGACTAAATGATTGTGCCCAAAAGGCACAACCTTGCGGATGTAGTTCATCGGTAGAACGAAAGCTTCCCAAGCTTTAAAGGCGGGTTCGACTCCCGTCATCCGCTCCATTCGAAACCCTTGGAATCGTTGGAATTCCAAGGGTTTTTCTATTGCCGTAAAAGACCCGTGAAGTCAACTTCGCGCCGCGCAACTGTCGGTTGCGTCGCAAAATTTGGTTGCGAATCGCAATGCAACCGAAAGATGGTGGCGTGGAACGCGACGCTTATGACAAGCTGTTGCTTGGCAATCGCCAATAATCGCAAGTCGAGGCGATATGAAAACTCGACGAAAGGGCGGACATGAGTTTCAAAGAGAATCTGCAGTATCTGCGCGGTTCGCGCAACATGACGCAGGAACAGCTGGCAATGCTGCTGGGCGTTTCCCGGCAGGCAATTTCGAAATGGGAGTCCGAGAAGGCATACCCCGAAATGGACAAGCTGCTGATGCTTTGCGACATGTTCGGCGTGACGTTGGATGATTTGGTCATGGGCGACGTTCGCGCGTCGGCAGGCTGTGGGGGTGCGGGACGCGTGGACTTGGCTGCTGATACGGATGGTGTGGCCGCGTCGGTTGGGGTGGCCGACGCTGCTGTTGGCGCGGTTCCGGGGGTAATCGGGTTTGCTGCATCGCAGGTCGCAGGAATGTCCGATTCTGGTGAATCGGACGTGAGGGATACGAATCCGAATGTTTGTGCGTCCGTTTCTGGTGAATCGGACGCACAAGGTGCCAAAACCGGTGTTCAATTGTCCGTTTCTGCAGAATCGGACATGCGGGGTGGGCGGCAGGTAGGCTGGAATCCGTGAATACGGATCAGAAACTTCCCGCCGAATCCGCAGGCGAACGCCCCAGTACCCCCCTATTTGGTCATGCCATATCACACGCGGCGACACTCATCGGCCTGTTCGCAATCGTCCTGTGGGGCTTCATGGCCGGCCTCGTGCGACTCGTTTCCGAATCGTTCGGCGCCACGCTCGGCTCGGCGCTCATCTACACTGTCGGCGGCATGCTCCTGCTCATCGTGCGACGGCCGAAACCGATTAGCCAAGCGCCACGCAAGTACCTCGTCGCAGGCGGACTCATGTTCATTGCATACGAGACGTCGATCTCGCTGTCGATCGGTCTGGCCACAACGAACGCGCAATCTGTGGAAGTCAGCCTCGTCAATTATTTGTGGCCGACGCTGCTGGTACTGATGACCGCCGCCGTGTCGCACAAACGCGGCTCGGTCTCCGAAGCGCTGCCGGGTGCAATCGTAGCCACTGTCGGCGTGGCAATGGCGGTCGGCGGTGAAAACCTTGACGTGCAGGAAGCGGTTGCCAATATCGCCAGCAATCCATTGCCGTACGCGCTCGCGTTCGCAGGCGCCTTTATTTGGGCGATTTACGCGACCGTGACGCCATCGATGTCCGATGGTTACGATGGTACGACGATTTTCTTCTGTTGCGTTGCTGTTGTGCTGTGGATTATCCATTTCGTTTCGGGCGACGGTTTGCCAGCTGTAGCGCCTGGCATCGGCGGCTATATTGCGCTGCTCGCATGTGCCGCGTCGATTGCTGGCGGCTACGCGTGCTGGGGGTATGGCATGCTACATGGCAGTATGGAAACGCTTGCGATCGGTTCGTATGCGACGCCGCTGTTCTCCACTGCTTCCAGCACGCTCCTATTGGGCGTGGCGTTGGGCATGCCATTCTGGATCGGTGTCGTGCTGGTGGTGGTCGGCTCGCTGATCAACGTGTGGTTTGCGCGACGCCGCTGATTGTCCGATTCTGCAGAATCGGACGCTTGTTGGTGTGTGAGGAGGCGACATGTGGGGTAGTGGCGGCGCAGAGGAGCGCCGGGATGGCGCAGCGGTACGTAAGGGAAGTGACCGGGCAGGACAATGCCCTTACGCATCCACGCTAGCTTAGGTTTTTGCCGGCTGGTATTTGGTGTGTGTTGCCGTTGGCGGTGATGGTGATGCGTCGCCAATGACGCGTCCATGTGTGCCAGCCGAAACCGATCTAAACCGGCTTAAACCAGCCCGTTCAAATCCACCTCGTCACATCACCTTGGTGGATTCCAGATTGCGGCTCACCCAGTTGTTCAACCGGATCACCGGCTTGCGCAACACCAATCCCAGCAGCAGCGAAGGAATCAGGAACAAGGCGAGATACACCATGTCAAGCAGGTACTCATTGCCGTACGATCCGGCCATCGCGGCGTGCATGGCATCGATGGCGTGCGGGAACGGTAGGAACGGGTAGAGCATTTGGAAGAACTTCGGCAGTGTCTCGATAGGGAACGTACCGCCCGAACCGGCGACCTGCATCACCAGCAGCACCACGGCCACGGCCTTGCCGATATCGCCGAACGACACGGTCAGCGTATACACGATATTCGAGAACACGAGTGCGGCAAGCCACCCCACGGCAAGGAACTGCAGCGCATGATTCGCCTGCACGCCAAGGAAATACATGTCACCCAGGCAAACCAGTGTGCCCTGCAGCAACGCGAGCAGTGCGAAGATCGCGTACCGTCCGAAATACTCGTGGTCGAGGCGCAGTCCCCAACGTGAGGCGTTCCCCGGGCCGGACGGGCCGGCGACGCGCGGCAGCGTGTCGCCCGAGCCCAGCACATGCGCCTTCTCGCGGTCCGAAATTGTCACTTTCAGCATGGCGCACAGGATGATCGCACCCACCCAGATTGACAGGATCGTATAGAACGGCGCCATGGCCGAACCGTAGTTCGCGATCGGGTACACTGAGACGCGATGCAGTGCGACGGGCGCGGAAATCAGCGTGGACAGTGTGGACGCGTTGGCGGTGGCCAGTGCACGTAGTTCGTCCGATTCACCCGAATCGGACGAACTGGCGTCGTTGTCACCGTCGCCACCATCGCTGTTGCCGTCACCGGCGTTCCCGCCCGTCTCCAGCTTCGTGATCAGCTCCTTCACCGTCGCTGCCGACGAGTCGAGTTTCTTCGCGATCGCGCCGAGCGTGGAACGGATGGATGTCACATTCGTCCCCACATCGCCCGTCACATCGTCCAGATCGTCGGCGGTGCCGCTCAGCTGGGTGATCATGCTGTCGGTTTGGGAGATCAGCGTGCTGACTGTGGAGGCGAGCGCGTCGATTTTCGGCTTGACGTTCGTGGCGTAATCGTCGCGCACATTGCTGATCGACTGCTTCGCGGAGGTGATGCGGTTCAGGATCTCCTTGCGGGAGCGTTCCGCGGCTGCGGTATCCTGCGTGACCTGCGTGGAAGCGTCTTTCAGCTGCTGCGCGAGCTTCTGCGAATCGCCTTTGGCGGCTTCCAGCAGTGTGATCTCCCGGTCGATGGCTTCCAGCAGCGCCTGTTTCGCGGAATCACTGTCCGGTAGTTGTTCCACCGATTCGTGCATGTGGTTGAGGCTTGTGATGTACGTGTCGTACAGCGATTCGCTGCTGGAGACTTGTTCGCTCAACGTTGTCAACTGGCTGGCTGCGGTGTCTGAGTCCTTGCCGATCGCGTCGAACGCCTTGTTCACCTTGGCAGCTACTTGGTCGAACGCGCCTGACACCTGGTCGAGCGCGGTGTTCACTGAGGAGGTGACGTTCGCACCTGCCGAAGTGAACGACGTGGCACCTGATTTGCCTTGCTTCAACGCGTTCTGGGCCTGTTTGCCCGCCTTGGTCGCCGAGGCGAGCAGTTTGCCCGTGGAATCCACGATGTCGTTCGCCGAGCCGAGCAGCTGCGAATACGACGTTACCTGCTGCGATGCGCCGCTCAACGTATCCGCCATGGTGGTGAGATTGCCGTTGAGGTTGCGCATGTATTCGGCCATTTGCGGGCTTTGCGAATAGTGTAGGATGCTTGAGGCCAGGTCGAGTCCGACTTGCGCGATCGTTTTGGCGAAGGTTTTGTCGATTGTGTTGACCACGGTTGTCGCGCCCTGATCGGTGATATGCGGGGCGATCGGGTTGATTTTCTCGTTCAGATAGTACTTGAGCTGCGCGTGTTTGATGTCGGGGGAGAACAGCGTCATCATGTCGGCGCTGAAACCTTTCGGAATTACGATCGCCGCATAGTATTCGCCGGATTTCACCCCGTCGATTGCCTTGTCGCTTTTCACGAACTGCCAGTCCAGCTGGTCGTTGGCGTGCAGTGTGCTGATGATGGTTTCGCCCACGTTGACGCGCACCGGTATGAGATCCGACTTGTAACCCTTGTCGTTATTGGCCACGGCGACCTTCAATGCCTTGGTGTTGCCGTAGGGGTTCCAGCTGGCCGCGATGTTGAACCAGGCGTACAGCGCCGGTACCACCACCAGGCCCATCGAGACGATCACGGCGATCACGTTGCGGGTGGCGTGGCACATGTCCCGCTTGAAGATGCCCCAGATCATTTTCACTGTTCGTTCCCCTCCTCACGCAGACTCCTGCCAGCATTTCCGTCCGTGTTTCCAGCCGCATGTTCAGCCGCATGTTCAGTCGCATGTCCGTCCGAACCACCATGCGCAGCCTCATACAGCCTCGTACGTACGGCATGCATCGGCTTGTAATGCATGCCCGGCCGGAATAGCAGGTTCTCGTGCAGGATCGCGCTGCGGAACTCTTCCGCACTCATCGCTTCCTCGCCCAGATAATTCGCATACCGTTCGCGCAGATACTCCACCACGATGAGATACGTGTCGATGGCGATGATCGAAATGATCCAACCGAGCAGCATGGCGAGCTTCATGCGCGTGATGAATAGCAACAGCAGAAACACGAACGGCAGTACCGCCAGCGCGAGGAATCCCCAGCGCACCAGGCGCGGGTACAGGCGGAAGAAATGAATCGCCCGTCTGCGGGCGAGTTCGGGGAACTCCTGCTGCGCGGTCTCGGTGAGCCGCAACGGTTCCACCGTGCCTTCGTTATGTTCGGTGATCATCAGATCAGTGTCCGCCAGACGGTTGTCGAACAGGCGATTGAGGTTCAACGCCAGCTTGCGGACGACCAAGCCGATGAACAGCGCCACAGGCAGATACCAGAACAGCGAGAGCATGTCGATCCAATAATGGTTGGCATACATGCCGCCGATCGGCCCGCGCATCGCGTTGATGCCGTAGGTGAACGGTAGGAACGGTTTCAGACGGCGGAAGAATTCCGGCATCATCTCGATGGGGTAGAGGCCTGCCGCGCCCGGAATCTGGATGATCACCAGAATCACGGCGACGGCCTTGCCGATATGCCGGAACGCCACGGCGAGCGCGTAAATGATGTTCACGTAGACGAACGAGGCGAAAATGCCGGCGAGGATGAACAGGAACGGATGCTCGCATTGGATGCCCAGCGCGAGATCGCCGATCGTGGCGATGATCGCCTGCAGGAATCCGACCGTGACGAACAGCAGCCAACGGCCCATATAGCCTTGGCGTGGCGTGTACATGCGGATCTTCTCATCGCGGTCCACTTCAAGCTTGTAGATCGCGACGAGCACGAATCCGCCGACCCATAGCGCAAGATTCGTGTAGAACGGCGTGACCGCGGAACCATAGTTTTTGACCGGGTAGAGGACCTGTTCGTCCAAATGCACCGGCTCGCCCACGAACGAGCCGACCTCGCTCGCGTCAAGTCCGAGCGCTTGGGAAAGCTGCTGGAACATCGCCGAACTGCTCAACGCGGCCACATCGGTGCGCGTGGTGTTGAGCTGTTTGGCGAGATTGGCGAGCTGCGTCTGCGTGCCAGCAATGGTGGTGTTCGTTTGGGTCACGGTGCGCGACAACTGGTCGAGCAGCCCGTTGCCCTGTTCCAGTGTGCTTTGCAGCGTGGTAAGCGTGCCGGACAGCGACCCATTGGCCAGGCTGAGTGTATCGAGCCCGGTGTTGAGATTCGGCATGACCGTGCCGGTGAGGTCGTGCGTGCGCTCGCCATCGACGCCGTGCCGTTCTTCGCCAGCGTGGTGACATCGTCGTTGAACCCGTTCGCGGTGTTCTTCCCCGCGTTGATCGCAGCCGTGGTGTCCTGATCGAAGGCGTCGATGCGCTGCTGCTGGAACGTCAGCTGTTTGCGGGCTTCGGCGAGCTGCGCGGAAAGATCCTTATACGTTTGGCTGTTCGGATCCAGCTGGCTGGCCTGCAACGCCTTCTCCACGCCGTCGAGCACATTGCCGGTGGTGGTGTTGACGTGATGCATGGTGCTGGACACTTGGTCGAGCGCGTCCTGCGTGGTGTTCAGTCCGCTGAGCACGGTGCCGGTGGCATTGCTCACGTTGACCTGCAGACCGGACAGTTGCGTGCTGCCGTTGTCGAGCGCTCCGACCAGCGTGTTCGAGAATCGTTCGGTTTGTGTGCGCGTCTCGCTCAGCAAGTCGGACGCCTTGCCGACGGTGTCAAGCGAGTTGGTGATTTCCGAGGCGAGCGCGATGTTGGACTGTTTGGCCGAATCGATGGTGGTGAGGGCCTTGTCGAGCGTGGAACGCGTGCCGCGCAGCTGCTGTTGGACGGTTTCGAGCTGGTTGATGGTGTCGGTCAGATCGTTGATGACGTCGCTTTGCGCGCTTTTCATGCTGCCGGTGGTTTCTCCCGCTGCCTCCTTCACTTCCTTCGCCACGGCGTCGGCCACGCTGGAAACGAAAGTGGTGTTGATCTGCTCGTCGATCGTGGTCGCACCCGTATCGGTGATTTTCGGCGCGATCGCGTTCAGCTTTTCGTTGATGTAGTACGTGATCGACGGTCGGTCGCCTTTACCAGTGACGGTGCCGATTAGTCTGGAGCTGAAGTCTTCCGGCAGTACGATCGCCGCATAGTATTTGCCGGATTCCACGCCTTCGATGGCTTGCTGCTTGGGAACGAAACGCCAGCCGAGCTGATGGTTCTTCTTAAGCTGGTTGACGGTTTGCTGGCCAGCGTCGAGATGGCCGACCAGCGTGGAGGTTGTGCCCTTGTCCTCGTTCGCCACAGCGACCTGGATGTTGCTTCATCTCACAGCCATATTCGGCCAGCTTGTTTTGCAAAATCGGGGTGAA
>OOAK01001043.1_pt1 | contig 21766 bp, 16 predicted proteins | sample 1671811 | NCBI WGS metagenome assembly OOAK01 (sample SAMN06348195, study PRJEB24527) | human gut metagenome | biome: human gut; feature: ankylosing spondylitis patient; material: feces | host: Homo sapiens | place: China | collected 2015-10 | reverse complement strand
CTCTGTACGTATTTTTTCAAGATGTGCCAATGTAATATCATCATAGCTGTCAATTTCTGCAAATGCTTTTGGCAATGCCAACTGTGCACAGTTGTATCCTCGTTCATGTAATGTCTGTGCGAGTTCTTCAATTTTCATTTTTCCATAATCATGGGCTCTTACTCCGATTTTCATTGTCTCTTCTCCTTGCTTTCCAATGTAATCGTATTTTATCACCTCTCTCCTTCTGGCTTCTTGTTCTTTCTTATAGAAAATCTTGAATATTTTGACCTTATCATGCAATATTATGAACACTTCTTCAAATCATGTTGTTTTTTCAAATTGAAATCAGTAAGATGAACTCATAATAAGAAAATCAGAATAAATGATTTTGGAGGATTTTAAGAATATGAATGATATTTTAAATCAGCTTGAAAAATGTATGATCGTACCTGTCGTTGTTTTAGAAAATGCTAAAGATGCAAAGCCTCTGGGCGAAGCCCTTTGTAATGGTGGTCTTCCATGTGCTGAAGTAACTTTCCGTACAGAAGCAGCAGAAGAGTCTATCCGCATTATGGCAGAGCAGTTCCCACAGATGCTGGTAGGGGCAGGTACTGTTCTGACAACAGAGCAGGTAGACCGTGCAGTTGCAGCAGGAGCAAAATTCATCGTAAGTCCAGGATTAAATCCAAAGGTTGTAAAATACTGTATTGAAAAAGGAGTTCCGGTGACACCGGGAACAGCAAATCCAAGTGATGTAGAGCAGGCAATCGAGCTTGGATTGGAAGTTGTGAAATTCTTCCCGGCAGAAGCAGCCGGCGGACTGAATATGATCAAGTCCATGGCAGCACCTTACACAAATATGAAATTTATGCCGACAGGCGGAATCAATGCAAAGAACATCAACAGCTACCTTGCATTCCCTAAGATCCTGGCATGTGGCGGAAGCTGGATGGTAAAAGGAGATCTTGTTGCAGCAGGAGAATTTGATAAGATTACAGAGCTGACAAAAGAAGCAGTGATGACAATGCTTGGATTTGAACTGAAACACATCGGAATCAACTGTGAAAATGAAGAAGAGGCTGAGAAAACAGCAGGAACATTCGCTTCTTTATTCGGATTTGAGAAGAAGAGCGGAAACAGTTCTGTATTTGCAGGAAGTGCTGTAGAAGCAATGAAGAGCCCATACCTTGGAGCAAAAGGACACATTGCAGTAGGAACAAACAGCGTAGATCGTGCAGTAAATTATCTGGAGTCTCAGGGCGTAGAGTTCAATATGGACAGTGCAAAATACAAAGACGGAAAACTTACAGCAATTTACTTAAAAGAAGAAGTTGCCGGATTTGCAGTACATCTTGTACAGAAATAAAAAATTATTAAAGGAGAATAATAATGAGTAAAAAAGTAGTTACATTTGGAGAAATTATGTTAAGACTTGCACCAGAAGGATATTATCGTTTTGTGCAGGCAGATACATTTGGAGCAACATACGGCGGTGGAGAAGCAAACGTAGCAGTTTCTCTGGCAAATTATGGATTTGATGCTTCTTTCGTAACAAAACTTCCGACACATGAGATCGGACAGGCAGCAGTAAATTCTTTGAGAAAATACGGTGTGGATACATCCAAGATCGCACGTGGAGGAGACAGAGTAGGTATCTACTTCCTGGAGAAAGGTGCTTCTCAGAGACCATCTAAAGTAATTTATGACCGTGCAGGTTCTTCTATCTATACAGCATCCAAAGAAGATTTCAACTGGAAAGAAATCTTTGAAGGAGCAGAATGGTTCCACTTTACAGGAATCACACCAGCACTCAATGACAATGTAGCAGAAATCTGTCTGGAAGCTTGTAAAGCAGCCAAAGAGATGAATGTGAAGATTTCCTGTGACTTAAACTACAGAAATAAACTGTGGAGCAAAGCAAAAGCAGGAGAAGTAATGGGTGAACTTTGCAAATATGTGGATGTATGTATTGCAAACGAAGAAGATGCAGCAGATGTATTCGGTATTCATGCAGCAAACACAGATGTAACTGCAGGAGAAGTAAATCACGAAGGATATAAAGATGTAGCAAAACAGCTTGCTGACCGTTTCGGATTTGAGAAAGTTGCAATTACACTTCGTGAATCTATTTCAGCAAATGACAATAACTGGTCTGCTATGTTATATGACGGAACAGACTATTTCTTCAGTAAAAAATATAAGATGCATATCGTAGACCGTGTAGGTGGCGGAGATAGCTTCGGCGGCGGATTGATCGCTGCAACACTGAGCGGATATGATTCACAGGCTACCATTGAATTTGCAGTAGCAGCATCCTGCCTGAAACACTCCATCGAAGGTGACTTCAACATGGTTTCTATGGATGAAGTTGCCAAACTGGCAGGAGGAGATGCTTCCGGACGTGTACAGCGCTAAGCACTTTTGGAAGAATATAAATAAATAAGCCATAATCGACTATTTTGTTGCCAATATACGCCGGGACAGATTTTTCTGTCCCGGTTTTTCAGTTTTCCTTACAGAAGAGATTGACAATATTCTTTTTGTATAGTACTATTATCTCACAAAACCGAAACGTTTCGGTTAAGGAAAAGGAGGAAAGAGATATGCCATTAGTAACGTCGGAAAAAATGCTTTCAGACGCACAAAAAGGTGGGTATGCAGTGGGAGCATTCAATGTAGAAAATATGGAGATGGCAAAAGCTGTGATCGCGGCGGCAGAAGAGATGCGCTCGCCGGTTATGCTGCAGACTACTCCATCTACGGTCAAGTATGGATCTTTGGAAACATTTGCAGCAATTGTAAAAGCAGAGGCTTCTAAGACCGATATTCCGGTCTGTCTTCATCTGGATCACGGCAACAGCTTTGAGCTGGCTGTACAGGCGATGAAAGCCGGATATACTTCTGTGATGATCGATGGATCCCATGAAACATTTGAAGAAAATGTGGCACTGACAAAAAAAGTGGTTGAGGTAGCCAATGCCTATGGAGTTCCGGTGGAAGCGGAGCTTGGAAAAGTAGGCGGGAAAGAAGATGATCTGGAGGCAGAAGCGGATCATAATACAGATCCTGAAGAGGCAAAAGAATTTGTGGAAAGAACGGGTGTTTCTTCTCTGGCGATCGCGATCGGTACAGCTCATGGATTTTATGCGGGAACTCCAGTGTTGGATAAAGAAAGGGTTTCAGATTGTAAAAAGGTTGTTTCTGTACCACTGGTACTTCACGGTGCAAGTGGACTCAGCGAAGAAGATGTGGTAGAATGTGTACAGCGCGGGATGTGTAAAGTGAATTTTGCGACAGAATTGCGTGTAGCATACACAGATGCTGAAAAACAGTTGCTGAAAGAGAATCCGGAGACCTTTGATCCGAAAAAACTGGGAATTGCAGCAATGAAAGCCGTAAAAGAACAGACCATACTGCGAATGAAGATGTGTGGATGTACAGGAAAGGTACAGTAGTTCCACATAGATGTAGTAAGGAAGGCGGAAAGCATCAATGGGAGCGACGATGAAAGATCGCGAGAGTGACAGGACTGGGACTGGCAACGATTTCTTCTTATTTAAATGGGGGAAATGTCCGGGAGAAAAACCGGATCAAAATTGAGGCGGCAATTGACGAATTGGATTTCGAGGTAAACGAGGTAGCGAGAGGTTTAAAGACAAACCGGACAAAGACGATTGGGATCATCATTCCGGAGCTGAACAACATTTTCTGTGCAGAGATTATTACAGAAGTGGAAGATGTGCTTCGAAATCATGGATATGCAACGATGATCTGTGACTGTAGAACAGATGCGGCACGGGAAGCGGAAGCGGTAGAGTTTTTGTTTCGACGCAGGGTGGACGGACTGATCTTGATGCCGTCCGGCAAATCAGGAAAGCATCTGGAGAGATTTTTACATGTGGGAAAACCAGTTGTGCTGATCGATCGTAATCTGGAAGATGTTCCATGTGACAGTGTACTTGTGGACAACCGGGGAGCTGCGCAGGCGGCAGTAGAGAGACTTTTTCTGGCAGGTCATCGAAAGATCGGAATGATTGCAGGACCGGAGCATGTATTTACAGCAAGAGAGCGATATCTTGGATATGAAGAGGCGTTCAAAAAGGCAGGAATCGAAGTACAGGATTCATTGGTTGTGCATGGAGATTATACGATCGCAGGCGGTGCCAGGGCGATGAAGGAGCTTGCAAAACAGAATCCGCAGATGACAGCAGTTTTTGTATCAAATTATGAGATGACGGTTGGAGCCATGATCGAAAGCAATGAGATTGGAATCCGGATTCCGGAAGATCTGTCAGTGATAGGATTTGATAATATCGAGTTTGCGAAAGCCAGCAATCCAAAGCTAAGTATTGTGACACAGCCGACAAAAGAAATCGGCAGAAATGTAGCAGAACTGATATTGGACAGACTGGACAATCCAACCCGGGAGATGCCTCCGAAAGAAATGAAGTTAAAGACCAGTTTTGTAGAAGGAAAATCCGTACACATTTTGTCTGTATGACAAGGTGTACGATTTCTTTATCCCGAAAACCGAAACGTTTCGGAATGTTTTGGAGGAGAACATGAAGACGTATTTAATAGGAATTGATATTGGAACAAGCGGATGTAAAATCGCTGTATTTAATAAAGCAGGAGAAGTCCTGGCCGCGCAGAGCGGAACGTATCCGGTGTATTATCCAAAGCCCGGATGGGCAGAGCAAAATCCGGAGGACTGGTGGAATACAATCTGCCAGGTACTTCCGGAAATGTTACAAAAAGCTGAGATTTCACCGGATGAGATTGCGGGAATCGGAATTGACGGGCAGAGCTGGTCAGCCATCGCAGTGGATGAAAACGGAAACGTTCTGACAAATACACCGATCTGGATGGACACAAGAGCGCAGGACATCTGTGATGAATTGAATGAGAGAATCGGAAAAGATCGGATTTTCAAGCTGTGTGGAAACTCCCTGCAGCCATCGTATACAACGCCTAAGATTGTCTGGTATCAGAGAAATCTTCCGGAAGTATATGCAAAAACAGCAAAGATCTTACAGTCAAACAGCTATATTGCATTTAAGCTGACTGGAAAAATGACACAGGATGTTTCTCAGGGCTATGGTTTGCATTGCTTTAATATGCAGGAAATGACTTGGGATTTTGCAATGTGTGAGGAGCTCGGATTTTCAAAGGATCTGCTTCCTGAAATCTATCCATGCCATGCTGTGATCGGAACCGTGACAGAAGAAGCGGCCAAAGAAAGTGGACTTTGCGTGGGAATCCCGGTTGTGGCAGGCGGTCTGGATGCAGCCTGCGCAGCACTGGGAGTCGGTGTACTTCACGATGGAGAGACACAGGAGCAAGGCGGGCAGGCAGGGGGGATGAGTATCTGCATGGATCATTATTGTGCAGACGAGAGGCTGATCCTCGGAGCCCATGTTGTGCCGGGACACTGGCTGCTTCAGGGGGGAACTACAGGAGGCGGCGGTGTCATGCGCTGGCTGGAAAAGGAATTTGGAGACTGGGAACGAGAGGAAGGAAAGCGAAGGGGCGTCAGCTCTCTGGATCTGATGAACGAAGAGGCAAAAGTAATTCCGGCGGGTAGTGACGGAGTTGTATTTCTTCCGTATATGTCCGGAGAACGTTCTCCGATCTGGGATCCGGATGCGAAAGGTGTTTACTACGGATTGGATTTCAGCAAGAAAAAAGGGCATCTGATCCGGGCTGCGATGGAAGGAACTGCCTATGCACTGAAGCACAATCTGGAAGCGGCAGAAGAAGCAGGAGCAAAAGTGGAAGTGTTAAAAGCAATGGGAGGAGCAGCAAATTCACACCTCTGGACACAGATCAAATCCGATGTGACCGGAAAAACCATGGAAGTCCCCTCATCAGATACTGCAACCACACTGGGAGCGGCACTTCTTGCAGGAGTCGGAGTAGGAATGTATGAAAGCTTTGAAGAAGCGGTGGAGAAGACCGTCAATAAAGGAAGAGTCCATACGCCGAATGTGGAGCATAAGGAAATCCACGAAAAGAATTATGAGACATACAGAGCTCTGTATGAACAATTAAAAAGTCTGATGAAAAAGACAGGAGGAAAGAAACAATGAAAGCAGCAGTAGTTTGTGCAAATGAAGATGTACAGTATCTGGATTATGAAGAGCCGATTCCGGGACCGGGAGAAGTGAAGGTTAAGGTTCGGGCATCCGGAATCTGCGGTTCGGATATTCCGAGAGTGCTTCACAATGGAGTACACTTTTATCCGATCGTACTTGGACATGAATTCTCCGGAGATGTTGTGGAGATCGGAGAAGGTGTCACAAAGGTAAAAGTCGGAGACAGAGTATCCGGTGCACCGTTAAAGCCTTGTATGAAATGTGATGACTGCCAGAATGGAAACTTTTCCCTCTGCAAGCATTATAGCTTTATCGGCTCCAGAGAACAGGGAAGCAATGCAGATTATGTGGTGATTCCGGAACAAAATGCAGTTGTCTATGATTCTTCGATCTCCTATGAGCAGGCCGCTATGTTCGAGCCTTCTACAGTTGCCCTTCACGGATTGTTACAGAACGAGTATCAGGGAGGGCAGTATGTTGCTGTGTTAGGCGGTGGAACGATCGGAATGTTCACCATGCAGTGGGCAAAGATTTTCGGCTCCAGAAAAGTTGTGGTATTTGACATCAGCGAGGAGCGTCTGGAACTGGCAAAACGTCTGGGTGCAGATGCAGTCATCAATACAACGAAAGAAAATTATATGCAGGAAGCAATGGCACTTACCGGGAAAAAGGGATATGGCTATGTGTTCGAGACGGCAGGACAGATCCCGACTATGCATATGGCATTTGAACTTGCGGGCAATAAAGCAAATGTCTGCTTTATCGGAACACCACATGCAGAGCTTACATTCACACCGGCAATGTGGGAGAATATGAACCGGAAAGAGTTCCACCTGACCGGTTCCTGGATGTCTTACAGTGCACCGTTTCCGGGAAAAGAGTGGGAGCTGACCGCACATTATTTTGCAACAGGACAGTTAAAATTCGATCCGGGATTTATCTACAAAAAAGTCCCGATGAGTCAGGCACAGGAGGCATTTCAGATGTTCAAGACGCCGGGACTGGTCAAAGGAAAAGTGTTACTTGTAAACGAATCGTAAATGAGTGGGGAGATAGTTGTAAGATGATACTGACCGTGACATTAAACGCAGCAATCGATAAACGTTACGTTGTAGAAAATTTCCGTCTGGGAGAAGTAAACCGTGTGAAGGAGTGTGCATACACTCCTGGCGGAAAAGGACTCAATGTTTCAAAACCTGCAGCAATCGCAGGAGAAGAAGTAGTTGCCACAGGTTTTGTAGGAGGCCATGCGGGAAATTATATTGAGGAGGCGTTAAAGCCTTTCGGAATTCAAAGTGAGTTTTACCATCTGGAAGCAGAGAGCCGTTCCTGCATCAATATCTGGGATGAGACGAATCGTGTGCAGACAGAATTTCTGGAACCGGGGTTTACGGTAACAGAAGAGCAGTTTCAGGGATTTTTAAAGAAATTCCGCAATCTGGTAAAACAGGCAGATGTGATAGCAATGTCCGGAAGTGTGCCAAAAGGACTGGATGGAAGCGCGTATCAGCGTCTGGTGGAAATCTGCAGAGAGGAAAAACGGAATGTGATTCTGGATACAAGCGGCGCATTGCTTACCATGGGAATTGAAGCAAAACCGACAATGATCAAACCGAATCTGGATGAGATCCGGATGTTGACAGGCATGTCCTGTGACAGCCTGGAGGAAATGATCGAGGCAGCAAAGCAGATTCATGAAGGCGGAGTGGAGATCGTAGCAGTTTCGCTTGGCGCAGAGGGATCCTTTGTGGTGTGTGAAGAAGGGATTTATCAGGCGCAGGTTCCGAAAATCGATGCAGTCAATACCGTGGGATGCGGGGATTCCATGATTGCCGGATTTGCAGTCGGAATGAGTCAGAAGATTTCCGTGGAAGGAAGTTTAAGACTTGCAAGCGCGATTTCAGCGGCAGCTGCACTTCGAGAAGAAACCGGATTTTTTGTAAAAGAAGATATGGAACGCATTTTTAAAGAGGTAAAAATAACAAAGTTAAAATAAAGAAAGCGAGGGACAAAACATGGCAGAAATGATTCAGCCGGCAATGGTGCCGAAAGTAAAATTGTATACAGGAGAAGAAATCCCATGTGTGGGAATGGGGACATTTGGTTCTGACCGTTTTACACCGGAGCAGGTGTCAAATGCAGTGGCAGGAGCAATCCGCTGCGGATACCGTATGTTTGACTGTGCGGCATGTTATGGAAATGAAGATCAGATTGGAGAGGTATTCCATGCGGCCTTTGAAGAGGGTGTGGTAGAACGGAAAGATTTATTTATCATGACAAAAGTATGGAATGATATGCATGAGAGAGTAGAGGAATCCTGCAGAAAAAGCATTCAGGACCTGCAGTGTGACTACATTGATTTGTTCTTTATTCACTGGCCATTCCCGAACTACCATGCACCGGGATGTGATGTGGATTCCAGAAATCCGGATTCCAGACCATTCTCTGTGGAAGAATTTATGAATACATACAGACAGTGTGAAGAACTGGTGAGAAAAGGACTAATCCGCCACATTGGAATTTCCAATATGACCATTCCGAAAATGGAGGCAGTACTGCCGCTTATGGAAATTATGCCGTCTGCCTGTGAATCCGAGATGCATGTGTGCTTCCAGCAGAAGGAAATCTTTGATTATCTGACGGAACATAAGATTCAGCCGATCGGATTCATGCCGCTTGGTTCCCCACAGAGACCGGAGAGAGATAAGTGTCCGGAAGATGTAGCAGACCTGCAGACACCTGAGATGCAGGAAATTGCAAAGGCACATGGCTGTCATCCGGCGCTGATCGCTTTAAAATGGGCACATCAGAGAGGACAGATTCCGATTCCGTTCTCTGTTCATGAAGCAGAATATGTAAGTAACCTGAAAGCGATGACAGAGGATCCTCTGACTGAAGAAGAGATGAAGACGATCGAGACACTTGAGAGAAACAACCGTCTTGTGAAAGGTCAGGTATTTTTGTGGGAAGGCGCAAAAGACTGGCACGATCTCTGGGATGAAGAAGGAAAAATTGTAACGTTGTAAAGCTGTAAATAAGTAGAAAGGCATGCTGTATGGTATGTCTTTTTACTTATTTAAGGCAGATTGCTATTTTAAACAGAAAAAAATTCGGTTAAAATAGAAGTACATATGAAAAAGGAGATTAACTATGTACATTTTATATAATAGACTCATCACTGCATTGAATGAGAAAAAACCGGATTCTACAGAATTTTATATTGCCAAAATGATGATCTGGAATTTATGGGAGCTTCCAAGAATGTCGATCAGTGATGTGGCAAAGATGTGTGCTGTTTCAAAGTCAACGATTTCCAAGTTTGTCAGAGACATTGGTTTTGAAGATTATTTAGATTTTAAACTGGAAGCAGTACGGCAGGGGAAGAAGGAAATTTATAATAGCAATGGAAAATGTAATATCACAGATTATATTCGGGGGCATGGCATATGGGAATATGAAAAAATTTTGTCAGAAGATATTAGATCTGTATTGTTTGGAATAGAGGAAGATCAGTTAAAACGTCTGGCGGTGGATTTGCATGAATACAAACACCTGGCAGCGTTTGGAATCAGTTATTCAGAATCTGCGGCGATCAATTTGCAGCATAAAATGCATTATTACCATAAGTTTTTGTATACGACAATGAATGACAGACAGCAGGAAAACTATATCGAATCAGCGGATGAGGAGACATTGATCTTTATTTTTTCGAATTCAGGAAAATACATCACTGAATATCAGAATCGTGAAGGGCGGCCGCCAAAGTATAGTTTTGATAAGACGAAAGCCAAAATCGTGCTGGTTACATCGAATGAACAAATGTTGGTTGATAAAAGAGTAGATGAGTGTGTGTTGTTTCGATATGCAGACTGTGTCCAAAATCATCCAATCCTGTATCAGGTGTTCATAGAACGACTATTATACAGTTATGAAGAGTTATATGGTACTTCAGAAGGTATGAATACAAAATAAAAGAGGTTAAAAACAGAGGGTTTTAAAGTTTCCAAAATTCGAACTTTTAAAAATCTCTGTTTTTTTTATTATAATGATAGTAACAAATAGAGCTTTATTTGAGAAGAAAAAGGAGGAGTCTATGGGAAATATTTATTTCCGGAAAGAGGCGGAAGAATGGAACCAGGCGTTTCCAATTGGGAATGGATTTCTTGGAGCAATGGTGTTCGGAAATGTTGCAAAAGAGCGGATACAGGTGAATGAGGATTCCGTATGGTCAGGCGGATTTTCAAATCGGGTTAATCCTGATGCAGGAAGATATCTTGAAAAAATCAGAGAATGTTTATTTGAAGGAAACGTTCAGGAAGCAGAGAAACTGGCAGAACAAAGTATGTATGCTACAAGTCCTAATATGCGGGTGTACCAGCCGTTAGGAGATATCTGGATTCGTTTTATGGATCAGGAAGCAGAGCGAAAACTGGCTCGGGATGAAAGTGGACTGCCATATTTAAAGGAATCTGCAGCAGAAGTGGAAGCATATCAGAGAATATTGAATTTAGAACAGGCAGTTGGAAAGATTGAATACTGTGTGGGAAGAACAAAATGGAATCGTGAATTTTTTGCCTCAAATCCGGCAAAAGTGGCTATGTACAGTATTTGTGCAGAAAGTGGAGAGGACATTAACCTTGAGATATCTGCAACCAGAAAAGACAATCGATCAGGTCGCGGAGTATCCTTCTGTGATCGGATTCTGGCAGAGGAAAATCAGTACATCTGGCTGGAAGGATCATCCGGAGGAAGGGAAGGAATTGGATTTGCCATGGGAGTTCGAGTTTGTTCCTGTGGGGGAAGGCAATATCAGATGGGAAGCCGTATTATTGTAGAAAAGGCAAGAAAAGTTCTGATCTGTTTTACGGGAAGAACGACATTTCGATCTGCAGAACCGAAACAATGGTGCAGAGAGCATCTGGCTTCATTATCTCTGGACACGTATGCAGAGAGAAAAAGAGAGCATATTCAGGATTATCAAACATACTTTAATGCCAGTCGTCTCACTTTCAGACAGGAAATGAATCTGGATAATCTCACAACACCAGAAAGATTAAAAAGAATCCGGGAAGGACATCATGATATCGGGCTGGTGAATCTGTATTATGATTTTGCAAGATATCTATTGATCAGTTCCAGCAGAGAGGGTAGCCTTCCGGCAAATTTGCAGGGAATCTGGAATGAAGAATTTGAACCCATGTGGGGAAGCAAATATACTATAAACATCAATATTCAGATGAATTACTGGATGGCGGAAAAAACAGGATTGCAGGCATTACACCTTCCGCTTCTGGAGCATTTGAAGCGTATGCATCCAAGGGGAAAAGAGGTGGCGGCATCCATGTATCATGTAGAGGGATTTTGCTGTCATCACAATACTGACATATGGGGGGATTGTGCACCACAGGATTATCATACCAGCTCTACGATATGGCCGATGGGCGGAGCCTGGCTGTGTCTGCATATATATGAACATTATCAGTATACAAAAGATAAGGGATTTTTGGAGGAATATTTTCCGATTTTAAAAGACAGTGTACAGTTTTTTATGAATTATATGGTTCAGAATTCAGATGGAAAGTGGGTGACAGGACCATCTAGTTCTCCGGAAAATATTTACATCACGGCTAAGAATCAGTATGGATGTCTTTGTATGGGACCAACCATGGATATTGAAATTGTAAGAGAATTATTCAGTAATTATCTGAAAACGGTAGAGATTTTGGAAAAAGAGGAACCATTAACAGGGCTGGTAAAAGACCGGATAGAAAATCTGCCGAAATTAAAAGTTGGAAAATATGGTCAGATTCAGGAGTGGGATCAGGATTACGAAGAATTGGAAGTGGGACACCGTCATATTTCACAGTTGTTTGCTTTGTATCCTGCACAGCAGATCCGGAAAGACCAGACTCCGAAGCTGGCACAAGCAGCAGAAAAAACATTGGATCGACGTCTGGAAAATGGCGGAGGTCATACAGGATGGAGTAAAGCGTGGATTATCCTGTTTTTTGCAAGACTGTGGAAGAAGGAAAAAGCATATCAAAATCTTCAAGAATTATTGGCAGAGGCAACTTTAGACAATCTTTTGGATAACCATCCACCGTTTCAGATTGATGGAAATTTTGGAGGAGCCTGTGGGATATTGGAAATGATCGTACAGGACTACCAGGATGTTGTTTATCTTTTACCTGCTTTGCCGCAGGAGATGCCGGATGGAAATGTTAGTGGAATCCGAACAAAAAGTGGCTTTATTCTAAACATGGAGTGGAGCGGATGCCGTGTAAAAAGCGTAGAAGTAGAATCTGTTCATGGAACGCAGATTACAATTGTAAATGAAACATTAGAATCAAGAAAAATCAGATGTGAAAAAGGCGAAAAGAAAGTGATTGTATTCGAATGAAAAGAGAGGGATCGAGATGAAATATGAAAAAATGGTCAGAGAGATTGTAGAGGCAATCGGTGGGAAAGAAAATATTCTCAATGTATATCATTGTGCAACAAGGCTTCGGTTTCAGTTGAAGCAGGAGGACACAATTCAAGACGAAACAGTAAAAAACATAGAAGGTGTGCTTTCCGTCGTAAAAGGCGGGGGTCAGTATCAGATTGTGATTGGACGTCATGTGGGTGATGTATATCAGGAATTACTATCTGTGTATGATATGCAGAAAGAAGAAAGCGGATTAAAAGATGCAAAAGAATTTAAAGAGGAAATGAAAGATAAGAAAATCTCAAGCCGGTTTATCGATACGATTTCAGGAGTCTTTACTCCGATTTTAAATCTGTTGATCGCAACTGGAATTATTAAATGTTTCCTGGCACTTATGACTGCGACCGGTTTGATGGATGCAACGGCAGGAACCTATCAGATCCTTTCCATTGCAGGGGATTGCTTTTTCTACTTTATGCCCGTCTTTTTAGGATATACGGCAATGAAAAAATTCGGTGGGACTCCGTTTGTTGGAATGGCTATCGGTGCAGCTCTTGTGTACCCGTCTATTGCGGTCATTATGGGAGGTGAGCCACTGTATACCCTTTTTGCAGGAACGATTTTTGAGTCACCGGTATATGTTACATTTTTGGGGATTCCAGTGATTCTGATGAATTATGCAAGCTCTGTGATTCCGGTTGTATTAGTCTGCTTTTTTGCGGCAAAGCTGGAACGATTTTTGGATCGTTGTATTCCACAGTTGGTGAAGGCATTTGTGGTACCAATGCTTACAATTTTGGGCGGTGTTGTTCTGGGACTTCTGGTATTGGGACCGATTGCAACATTCGCAAGTAATTTGTTGGGAGCTCTGATGGGATTTCTCTTTGAAATTAACTCTACAATCTGTGGATTTCTTTATGGAGCATTGATTCAGGTATGTGTGATGTTTGGGGTGCACTGGGGATTTGTTGCACTGAACGTCAATAATATGGCAACTCTCGGATATGACGCGATTACGATCGCAGGACTTGCTTCTGCGTTTGCACAGGCAGGGGTGGTTCTGATGATCATGCTCAAAACAAAAAATAAAAAATTAAAAGGAGTATGTGGCCCTGCGATTATTTCGGCAATGTTTGGAATTACAGAGCCTGCAATTTATGGGGTAACTTTGCAGTTTAAGCGTCCGTTTATCCTTGCTTGTCTGGCTTCCGGTATTGGGGGTGCGATTATCGGATTTGGAGGAGTAAAACAGTACTCAGCAGGAACCAATGGAATTTTTGGATGGTTACAAGTCATCAACCCACAGACAGGATTTGATTCCACAGTAGTTGCAGCAATTATTGCATGTATAGCAAGTTTTGTATCAGCAGTAGTACTTATGAAAATATTTGATAAAAAACTGGGAATCGATCATATTTAGCGTTTCTTTCAGGCATGGAAAGAGTCGGTGCAGATATATCTGGCATCGACTTTTTCTATGTATAAAAGAAAATCTCCGCCGAAATTTCTACTTTCACAATACAGTGCTTTGTTGTATACTAGGCGTAGGAATTTCTGTGTTTTTGACAGGAGTCATAGGTGGGAGGATACAAAAGTGTATAAAGTGTTATTGGTCGATGATGAAATCCTCGTCCGTGAAGCAATCAGCGCGAAGATAGAATGGGGACATCTTGGGTTTGAACTGGTAGGTGATTGCGAAAATGGAAAAGCAGCGATTGAATTTTTAAAGGAAAATCCTGTGGATGTGGTGTTGACGGATATTTGTATGCCATATCTGGACGGAATGGGGCTTAGTAAATATATTTATGAAAATATGCCGCAGACAAGAATCATTATTTTCAGCGGTTACAGTGATTTTGAATATGCAAAGCAGGCAATTCAGTATAAAGTCGCAGAGTACTTGCTGAAGCCTGTGACGGCAAAGGAGCTGACAGAGGTACTGACCAGGATCAGGGAAAAACTGGACAGTGAGAGAACGGAGGAGGAGCGGATCGATGCGCTTCAAAAAGCATATCGGACCTATACAAAGAATGAGGCATTGATTATTTCCAAAACCTTGTCCAGGCTGCTGCAGGGAACGCAGGCGATTGAGACGAGTATGGAAGAATTAAAAGAATTCGGAATTGAACTGGGAGGTGCGTTTTACCGTGTTGTGACGACAGATATCGATGTATATTCCAGTTTGTATGATACAAATGATGAACTGAAAAAAGAGAGTGCACTCATGTCGTTTGTGGTGGAAAATATCAGCAATGAGATCGTCAGTGATCACAATGCCGGAATTGCATATCGGGATTCGGACAGCAGAGTCTGTATGCTGTTATGGAGCGATAACCCAAAAGAATTTTCGCAGGAGATTCAAGTGATCTGCAGAGAGATTCAAAAGACAGTGAAAGAGGCCATGCAGTTGAGCGTTTCTATCGGAATCGGATTCTGTGTGGAAAAGCTGGAAGAACTGCCGAAATCCTATGAGTCTGCAGTGGCGACCTTAAAATACCGGTATACAAAAGGTAGCGGACAGGTATATGACTGTGAATCTCCGATGAGCTGCGGAAATCTTCTGGAGCTGGAACAGGACTTTAAAGATATTGAGGAGGCAGCGAAGAACCAGCAGAGTGAAGAGCTTATGGATATTCTGGATCATGTGGAAAAATGGATCAGTCATGGATATGTGACAAGAAACCAGGCTGTATCATGGCTCCGGCAGATCATGATGATCATTTACGGCGTGGTGCGCAGAGCCAATGAAGATTTTCAGATGGATGAGCGTGATATCGGAGATGTGATGGAGTCCAGAAGCTTTACCAATGCCATGGAAAAGGTGAGAGCGTATGTTAAGCGTGCCATGGAAGCAATGGAGATGGCAGGGCAGTCCAGCGGAGAGCGCTGGGCAAGACTTGCACTTGAATATCTTAAGAAAAATTACGGCAATCCGTCTTTGAGCTTGAATGATGTATGCGAACATCTGAACATTAGCACAAGCCGTTTCAGCAGTGTATTCAAAGAAGCGACGGGAAAGACATTTACAGAAGCTTTAAATGGAATCAGGATGGATCGGGCAAAGCAGCTGTTACGTGAGACCAGCCTGAAAAATTATGAGATCGCAGAAAAAGTAGGATTTAGTGATCCGCACTATTTCAGCATTGCATTTAAAAAGAGCACGGGACTGACTCCAAAAGAGTATTCCAGGGAGAAGTAAGTGATGAAAAAGCGTGAGATGACGATATTTGGAAGATTTAAGAGTATACGGGACGCGATGATGCTCTCTTTTTCTGTGTTGGTGGTAGTTGCGGTTCTGATCTTTCTTCTGATTGCTATGAATTTCACAAAAAAAACAATATACGAGAATTCCAGAACTTCGACTTCTCAGCTGATCAGTCAGGTGAATTATGATATAGATTCCTATATAGACTATATGGAAAATATTTCCTGGGTGGCGGCAAGTGGAAGTGATCTGTCGCGTTATTTATTTAATCAGGAGCAGACGCCTGAGGAAAAGGAGGCTGCGAAAGAGCGGATCCTGACGCAGTTTACTACGATTCTGGAAAGCCGTTCTGATATTTACAATGTTGCGGCTGTTGCAGATAACGGAGAAGCTTTGATCAATTCAGGAGCGGATCGTCTCAATAAGTATGTGGATGTCCGGCAGCAGAGCTGGTATCAGGCGGCGATCCATTCACCGACCGGGATCGCGGTGTCATCTTCTCATGTGCAGAATGCGATCGCAGGCAGCTATCACTGGGTGATCACCTTAAGCCGTGCGATTGTGAATGAGCAGACAGGAGAACGCGAGGGGGTATTTTTTGTCGACTTAAATTACAGTGCGATCAGCAGTCTTTGCAGCAATACATCCATTGGAAGCAAGGGATATATTTTTATTCTGGATGAAAAAGGCAGTATGATCTACCATCCGCAGCAGCAGCTGATCTATGGTGGATTAAAAGAAGAACGGATCGAGGATATCCTGGCTTCAAAAGGGGATTTTCTGGAGACAGAGGAAGGTGAAGACAGTAAGCTTTATACGATGTCAAAATCTGAGAAGACGGGATGGACAGTGGTAGGGGCATCTTATGTGACGGAATTGATGAAAAACAATCGGCAGGCACAGATGTTGTATCTTCTGGCAGCAGCAGGGATTCTGATCGGTGTCATTCTGATTTCCAGCTTCATTTCCAGCGAGATCACCAAACCATTGAGACGCTTAAGAGATTCGATGAGTCTGGTGGAAAAGGGGGATTTTGAACAGGCCAGTGTGGAAATCACGGCAGAAAATGAGATTGGAAGTCTTAGCAAATCGTTCAATGCCATGACGCAAAAGATCCATGCATTGATGGAACAGAACATCTATGAGCAGAAGCAGAAACGAAAGAGTGAGATGAAAGCTCTGCAGGCGCAGATTAATCCACACTTTCTTTATAATACACTGGATTCTATCATCTGGATGTCAGAGGCAGGAGAAAATGATCAGGTCGTATTGATGACATCTGCTCTGGCAAAGCTGCTCAGACAGAGTATCAGCAACGACAGAGAGCAGATCACGGTGGCAGAAGAAATCGATTATGTGCGAAGCTATCTGACGATCCAGAAGATGCGTTATAAAGATAAGCTGGAGTATACGATTGACGTGGAAGAGCGGATCCTGGATGTTCGGATCATTAAGTTTGTACTTCAGCCATTGGTGGAAAACGCAATCTATCATGGTCTGAAATATAAAGAGACCAAAGGAAATCTGGATATTCGCGGTTACAGAAGAGGCAATCGTGTCTGTCTGGTCGTTGCAGATGACGGGGCCGGAATGGAAGAGTCGGAATTGGAACATATTCTGGAGAAAAAAGAGAAAAAGACCAAGTCAAATGGGGTAGGGGTATATAATGTGCAGAAACGGCTGCAGCTCTATTACGGGCCGGAATATGGGATTTCTTATATCAGCAGAAAAGGTGAGGGAACGGTTGCGACCGTGACGATCCCTCTGGATGGAGGAAAAAGCAATGAAGAGACGGGCAGGTAAAAGACTGATTGGGGTAATGACGGCCGGATTTGTGCTTTTGATCCTGATTCTGATCACGATCGGTGTGCTTCAGGACAGCTCTCAAAATAAGCGGACTTATAAGATCATCATGGTTCCTAAGACCATTGATGAATCCAATGATTTCTGGACCGGGCTGATCGAAGGAGCAAAGCTGGGAGCAGAAGAATTTGGCTGTGAGATCGAGGTGGTTGGAAGTGATTCAGAGGATGATTATGAAGGGCAGAACCGGCTGATTGAAGAGAGTATCAAGAAGAATCCGGATGCGTTTCTGATTGCGCCATGCAGTTATACACATACGACAGAAGCAGTGCAGGAGGCGATCAATGCCGGTATCAAAGTAATCCTGGTGGACTCTGTGATCGACAAAGAAATTGCCAACGGAGTGGTTGCGACCGACAATTTTAAAGCAGGGAAAGAGCTGGGAACATTTGCAAAAACAATTTTAAAACCGGATTCAAAGATCGGAGTTGTGGCGCACGTAAAAGGAAGCTCCACAGCGACAGAAAGAGAGGATGGGATCAGAGAAGGTCTGGGAGAGGATCAAAATCGGATTCAGGATATCGTCTACTGTAATTCTTCTTACGATCTTGCAAGCGATCTGACAGAAAAAATGTTAAAAGAACGGCCGGAGATTGATGTTGTGATTGGAACGAATGAATATTCAGCAGTCGGCGCTGCCCGCGGCGTCAAAAAAATGGGGATGGAAGATCAGGTGAAGGTTGTTGGATTTGACAACTCCGTGGAGCAGATCCAGCTTTTGGAAGCCGGAGTCTTTCAGGGGATCGTGATCCAGAAACCATTTAATATCGGATATCTGGGGGTGGAACAGGCAGTAAAAGCAATTGAAGGCTATCCGATGGAATATAATCTGGATTCCGGCTGTAAGCTGATCACCAAAGAGAATATGTATGAAGAGGAAAATCAAAGACTTTTATACCCGTTTTCCGGTCAACAGTAAGCGAAAAAGGTGAAAAGGTTACACTACCGTGTAAAATATTACCCGGTGGTGTAATTTTTTAACCTTTTTTAGGAAGATTTTCAATTTCAATCAGGAAAAAGAAAGACTATACTATATATAAATCTTAGTTCTGAAGTCACGGGTTCGAAAGTTGATCTCGATTCTGACACTACGAAAAGTATGAAATCTGGGGTTCATGTTTTCCAAGTATTGCAGCGGGCGCCTGAAGGAGTCGAAGCAGACACGGGACGGTGGCGCAGGACAGCGAGATAGGAAATGATTCCGTATTTAAAACAGACGGAACAAAAGAAGTAGGAGGACGAAAAGTGGAAAAGATTAAACAAAATCCTTTTGTAAAAAAGGTAGGGTTTAACAGAATCGTGTTATGCTTTGTATTACTTCTGATGTATGCTTTCTTCTGCGCATTGACACAGGGAAGTTTCTTCGGGATTGAACGTATTCTGAACACCCTCAATTATGTATATTTTCTGGGGTTCTTATCATTGGGAGTTACCTTTGTAATCGCAACAGGAGGAATTGATTTCTCCATCGGACCGGTTATGTTCTGTTGTGCATTGATTTCAGGCTACTGCTTCACATCGCATGGAATGCCGATGCCGGTAGCGCTGATCCTCAGTATTGTGATCGGACTGATCTTCGGTATCTTTAACGGGTATCTGGTAGCATACTGGTCAGTACCTTCATTCATTACTTCTATGGCAAGTATGAATATTTCAAAAGGTGTTGCATCTGTATTCACAAAGACACAGTCAGTCAGCTGGCCTCAGGAGATGCAGGAAGGCGGATGGTTTAGAAATATCATCAGCTTCAACGGAATTCCGGTAGGTCTGATCATTTTCCTCGCAGTGGCAGTTGTCTGTGCGATCCTGTTAAATAAAACAAAACTTGGACGTTACATCTTATGTCTTGGAAGCAACAAAGAAGCAGTAAGACTTTCCGGTGTAAATGTAAAAAAATGGGAAATGTCTGCATATATTATCTGTGGAATCCTGGTTGGTATTTCAGCAATCTTCTTCACAGCAGCTTATACAACTGTTCAGCCTGGATATGGTGATCAGTACAACAATGAGGCAATTGCAGGATGTGTAATGGGTGGTACATCCATGGCAGGTGGACTTGCTTCTATCAGCGGTACAGTAATCGGTGTATTCATCATCGCATTGCTTCAGGAAGGTATTCTTGCTCTTGGCTTTACAAAAGATTATCAGCTTATCATCACAGGTCTTATCGTTATCGTCGCAGTATTCAGTGACGTTGTTGCAAGACGCAGAAAGAACTAATCGTGATACATAATAATTGAGAGAAGAAGTGAAATAGAAAGGCAAGGGTAATAAAATGGGTGAAGTTATATTAACGATGAAAGGAATCGACAAGTCTTTCCCTGGTGTTCATGCACTGGATCATGTAGATCTGGAAGTCAGAAAAGGTGAAGTCCTTGCTCTGATGGGAGAGAACGGTGCCGGAAAGTCAACCTTGATGAAGGTTCTTACAGGTATTTATAAAAAAGATTCCGGAACTATCACATATGAAGGAAAAGAAGTAGAGTTTGCAAATACAAGAGAGGCTCAGGACAGTGGTATTGTCATCGTACACCAGGAGCTGAACATGCTTGGTCATCTTACAGTGGCACAGAACATCTTCATCGGAAGAGAGTTCAAAAAAGGTGTTCGCATCGATGACAAGAAGATGAACGAAGAAGCAAAAAAACTGTTTGACAGAATGCATATTGACATTGATCCGAGAGAAACAATGAACAAACTGACAGTCGGTAAACAGCAGATGTGTGAGATCGCAAAAGCGATTTCCCATGATGCAAAGGTTATCATCTTTGACGAGCCTTCCGCAGCGCTGACAGAGACTGAGATTCAGGAGATGTTCAAGATCATCAATGATCTGAAAGCAAAAGGAATCGGTATCATTTACATTTCTCACCGTATGGATGAGATCAAGGTCATCACAGACCGTGTAACAGTTATGCGTGATGGTACTTATGTAGGAACTCTGATCACAAAGGACTGTACAAAAGACGATATCATTAACATGATGGTTGGACGTGTTATTTATGAAGATCCGAAGACACAGAATATGGTGCCAAAGGATGCTCCGGTTGTTTTAAAAGTAGATCATCTGAATGCAGGAAAGATGGTAAAAGATGTAAGCTTCGAGCTGCATAAAGGTGAGATCCTCGGATTCTCCGGACTGATGGGTGCAGGACGTACTGAGACAGCACGTGCACTGTTCGGTGCAGATCCGATTGACAGCGGAGATATTTATATCAACGGCAAGAAAGTTGATATCAAGAGTCCGGAAGATGCAGTTAGAAATGGTATCGGATATCTTTCAGAAGACAGAAAGAGATACGGAATCGTTGTTCAGAAATCTGTTGCAGAGAACACTTCTATGGCAACAATGGAACACTTTATGAAGGGCATCTTCATTGATAAGAAAAAAGAAAAAGAAGTGGCTCAGCAGTATGTAGAGTCATTGGCAACAAAGACACCGAATGTAGATCAGCTTGTTGTGAATCTGTCAGGTGGTAACCAGCAGAAAGTCGTTATTGCAAAATGGCTGACAAGAAACTGTGACATCCTGATTTTCGATGAGCCGACCAGAGGTATCGACGTTGGAGCGAAGAACGAAATTTATAAATTGATGAATCAGCTGGCAGAACAGGGCAAAGCCATTATTATGATTTCCTCTGAAATGACCGAGATTTTACGTATGAGTGACAGAATCGTCGTAATGTGTGAAGGAAAGAAAACTGGTGAGCTGGATATTTCCGAAGCTACACAGGAAAATATCATGAACATGGCTACACGAGAGATTGATTAGGGAGGAAAAAGTAATGGCAAAAACAACGACGAAAACGGCTGGTACGAAGAAGTCGACAATCGATAGACTTGGAGGACAGAAAGTAATCGTTCTTCTCGTAGTAATTGCATTGTTTATCTTCTTCTGCATAATGAGCCCGAACTTTAGAAAATATACAACAATTGTTAACATCCTTGATTTCTCATATTATATTTCATTGATGGCAATTGGAGTTGCATTTACATTGATGACAGGCGGTGTAGACCTTTCCATTGGTACAGGACTTATTTGTTACTCACTTGTAGGTGGATATTTGATCGTGCATCAGGGACTTCCTACAGGAGTTGGTATTCTGATTAGTATCTTAATGGGTATGGCAGTAGGTGTTGTAAACGGATTCTTAGTTGCAATCATGGAATTACCTGCATTCTTCGCTACACTTT
>OOAK01001041.1_pt1 | contig 21792 bp, 20 predicted proteins | sample 1671811 | NCBI WGS metagenome assembly OOAK01 (sample SAMN06348195, study PRJEB24527) | human gut metagenome | biome: human gut; feature: ankylosing spondylitis patient; material: feces | host: Homo sapiens | place: China | collected 2015-10 | reverse complement strand
TTATCCATATATTTCGTTCAGGTGATGTAAAATATTGTACGATAGATAGTTATATCATTTTTCCCCGCTTTCCCTTGTTTTTTCGTCTTGATTTCCGCCGAATTTTATCGTACCTTTTTCTGCTACAGGCAAATAACGTAAAACCCCGTTGAAAATCAACGGGGTTTTACGTTTTCAGGCAAACAGGAAAATCAGCCGTCATAAAAGCAATAGCCGACGGCAATGGCGGTAACAATTCCGGCCAGATCGGCCAGCAGCGCGCAGGGCAGCGCCGAACGGGTTTTCGTTATCTTTACCGCACCGAAATAAACCGCCAGCACATAAAAGGTGGTTTCCGTCGAACCCTGGACGATTGAGGCGACAAAACCGGGAAAACTGTCGGCGCCGTAAGTCTGCATGGTTTCGATCATCATGGCCCGGGCGCCGCTGCCGGAAAGCGGCTTCATCAGCGCGGTCGGAAGCGCCGGCACAAAGCCGGTGTCCCATCCCAGCCCGGACAAAATTTTTTCCATGCCGGCAAGCAGCAGATCAAACATTCCCGAAGCGCGAAATACGGCAATCGCCGTCAGCATCGCCACCAGATAGGGAATGATCGTGACGGCAATTCTAAAACCTTCTTTCGCGCCTTCAACAAACAATTCGTAGACATCCTTTTTCTTCCATAATCCCCACAAAACGAAAAACACAGCCGTCGAAAAAAGAATCATGTTGCCGGCGGCAGTCGAAACCAAAGTCCGCTCTCCGGCCGGCAGCCGGAGAAACCCCCAGGCCGCGGCACCGACCGCAACGGCGGCAAAAAACAGCCAGCCAAGCACCACCCGGTTGAAAACATTGAGTTTCTGCACCACCGCCACGGACAAAAAACCGACCAGGGTGGATGCCGAAGTCGACAGCAGAATCGGCACGAAAACGGCCGCCGGATTTTCGCTGCCGAGTTCCGAACGGTACATCAGAATCGTAATCGGGATGAGCGTTACCGCGGAAGAATTGATCACCATAAACATAATCTGAGCATCGGAAGCGGTGTCTTTATGCGGGTTGTCCGCCTGCAGTTGTTCCATCGCCTTTAACCCGGCCGGCGTCGCCGCGTTGTCCAGCCCGAGCACGTTGGCGGCAATGTTCATCACCATTGAACCGACGGCCGGCGAATCGGCCGGCACGCCGGGCATGATCCGCGCAAACAGCGGCCGCAGCAGCCGCGCCAGAGCTTCCGTAATGCCCGACCGTTCGGCTATTTTCAACAAACCAAGCCACAGACAGAGCAACCCGGTCAGGTTCAGCGCAATCGAAAAGGCGGATTTGGCCGAAGCAAAAAGGGCGGCGGTCAACTCGTTCCAGACGGCCCAGTTGCCGTCCAAGCTCTGCCAGAGAGCACCGGCAAAAGCGGAAAGGAAAAAGAACGACCAGATTATTTTGAGCATGGCGTATCCTCGTCAACTTCGATAAAACCGGACGACTGCATGGCGTAAAAGCCCCAATAGACGCCCTTTCTGCGGATCAGCGCGGCATGCGAACCGCTTTCGACGATTTTGCCCTTGTCCATCACGATAATCCGGTCCATCTCTTTTAAGGTGGAAAGCCGGTGGGCAATGGCAATGACGGTTTTGTCCGCCATCAGGCTTTTCAAGGATTCCTGAATGTATTTTTCGCTTTCGCTGTCAAGAGCCGACGTCGCCTCGTCCAAAATCAGAATCGGCGCGTTTTTAAGAATGGCGCGGGCAATCGCGATCCGCTGCCGTTCTCCGCCCGAAAGCATTACGCCGCGTTCGCCGACTTTGCTTTGGTAACCTTCCGGCAGGCGCATAATAAAATCGTGAATATAGGCCCGGCGGGCGGCGTCGAACACTTCTTCGTCGGTGGCCTGCGGCCGGCCGTAGCGGATGTTTTCCATAATGCTGCGATTAAACAGACTCGGATCCTGAGGGATCAGCGCAATCTGCCGGCGCAGGCTTTCCTGGGTAACGCCGGAGATGTCCTGTCCGTCAATCGTAATTTTGCCGCGCTGGATGTCGTAATAGCGGGAGAGCAGCTTGATCAGACTCGACTTGCCCGATCCCGAACGGCCGACCAGACCGATCTTTTCGCCGCCGGCAATCCGCAGATTGAACCCCTCAAACAAAAAACGGGCGCCTTTGTAGTGATAATTGATGTTGGCAAACTCAATCGCCCCGTTGTCCACCTTCAGTTTGACCGCGCCGGAAACGTCATTGACATCGCAGGGTTTGGACAGCAGTTTCAATCCGTCGCGGATGCTGCCGTAGACTTTGAAAAACTGCATAAAATTCATGGACAACATGCTGAAAGTGTTGCTTAAAATCGCAATCAGCGACTGCAAAAGCACAAAGTCGGCAACGCTGATTGCCCCGATATACCAGTACCACACCGGCAGCGCATAAAACAAAACCTGCACCAAGGCGCGAAACAGGTTCTGCCAGATAAAAATTTCGCCGAATTTTTTGGTTTCCGCCCGGTCGGCAGCCGCCGCCGTTTTCATGAATTTGAAATAATGCCGGCGTTCAAAACGATAATTGGCAAAGTTTTTGACCAGCCCCGCGTTGGTGATGCTGTCGACCAGCACGCCGTTGGCTTCCGACATGGTCTGCGCCCGCTTTTCGGAAACCGGAACCATCCCCCGGCTCAAACGATAGATTACATAAATTACCGCCAGGTTGAGTATCAGCAGAAGCAATGCCAGCACCGGGTTGACCTTGAGCACGAAGCCGATGGTGATCAGCATGGCGGAAAGCGGGGTCAGGAAACCCCAGACCAGATTGTAATACATCGGATAAATGCTGTCGATGATGGTTTTGGTCTTGCCCGAAATGTTGCCGGCCATTTCCTCGGCAAAAAAGGCGGTCGAATGCCGATGGGCATAATCAAACAAATCCTTGGCCACGTTGGCGACGCAGTTCGGCATAAAACGCGCCTCAAGGAAACAAATCATGTTCTGCGCCAGGCTTTTCAGCAAAAGCAGCGCGGAAGCGATCACCACCAGCGCCAGCGCCTGTTTCAGGGCTTCGGCGCGGTCGATGCCGGCAGAAATGACGCCGACGATTTCCGCCGCGTAGTAAAGCGACAGCCGCACCAGAAACTCGCCGGCGATTATAGCGCCGAGGTTGGCAAAAAACAACAGCTTCTGCCGGGAAAAATAGTGCCAGAGAAAAATCCACACCGACGAAGGGATGGTTTTTATTTCCATTTTTTCTTCCTTTGTTTCAGGCGGGTCAGTTTGTCGCTGACAATCGCCGTATCGCGCCCGGTTTTGGCCAGACGGTCGTACATGCGTTCGATTTCCTTTTCCAGATAAGCCTGTTCAATCTCGCTGGCCAGCGCCTGTTTTTGCTCTTCGCCGCCCGAAGCCTCAATTTCCTTCATTTCCGCCCAGATGTCTTCCACATGGACGCTGCTGTCGGTTTTCTTTTTCAAAAAATACGGCAGTTCATACGCCAGCTGGCGGGCGTTGGCATAAGCTTCTCTGGCGTCGGCGCAGTTGTTGTAGCGCATCCGGAGCAGACGAAAGGCCGTTTCCAGCTCTTCGCTGTCGTCCACCACAATAAACGGCACCGGCGAGGCAAAACCGCTTGCGGCCAGGACTTTCAGATATTCCAGAATATGATAGAAAAAACCGTTGACGTTATAAATGATAAAAGGCTTGGTTTTCAAAAAACCGTCCTGCATTGCCACACAGTCGTAAGCCAGTTCGTCCAGAGTGCCGACGCCGCCGGGGGCAAAAACCACGATGTCGGCTTCCAGCAGTTTGATCTTGCGGTTTTCGAGCGTATCTTCCACCACGACCTCGCTGATCTGCTGCAACACTTCGTCTTTTTCATAAAGTTCGTAATATTCGCGGGTGGTAACGCCGACGATCGGCGTGACGTCGCCGTAATACTTGTCCTGACGTTCCCGCCAGTTGTCCAGCACGCCGCGGGCAACCGCGCCCATCACTCCGGAATTGGAAAAGCCGTAGTCGAGGCGGAAGCCCATTTTGGCGATTTTGGCTCCCATTTTGTAGCATTCCTCGACATAGGCGGGATCTTTGCCGTCACAGTGTCCGCCGGAAACGCAGACCCGCAGGTTTTTGGTTGAACGGACACAGCCTTTTTCCTCATTCGTCATGTTCATACCTCCTCAATGTCGCCTTTGGCCTGATCGGCGTAAAACGCAGCGGCGAAATCTTCCAGCGCATCGTTTTCGATCGCCGCCCGCAGCCCCGCCGTCAGCCGCTGATAATAACGGATATTGTGCCAGGTAAGCAGCATCACCGCCAGAATTTCGTTGGCTTTTTGCAGGTGGTGCAGATAAGCCCGGGTATAGTTGGTGCAGAGCGGGCAGTCGCATCCTTCTTCCAACGGCCGCGGATCTTCACGATGGCGGGCGTTGCGGATATTGATCGTGCCGAAACGGGTAAACGCCTGGGCGGTGCGGCCGGAACGGGTCGGCATCACGCAGTCGAACATGTCGACCCCGCGCAAAACGGCACCGACGATATCGTCCGGCCGGCCGACGCCCATCAGGTAGCGGGGCTTGTCGTCGGGCAGCATTCCCGGTGCATAATCCAGCACTTCAAACATTTTTTCCTGCCCTTCACCGACCGCCAGTCCGCCGATGGCATAACCGTCAAAGCCGATTTCTTTCAACCGTTCCGCCGACCAGGCGCGCAAATCCCGATAATCTCCCCCCTGCTGGATGCCGAAAATGCCGTATCCCTCGCGGTTAATCCAGGCATCTTTGCTTCGTTTGGCCCAGCGCATGGACATTTCGACCGATTTTTTCACCGTTTCGTAAGCGGCCGGCAGCTTGACGCATTCGTCCAGACACATGGTGATGTTGGAATCGAGCTTATGCTGGATTTTCATCGACTCTTCGGGCGACAGGAAATATTTTTTGCCGTCAACGTGAGAACTGAACTCCACCCCTTCTTCGCTCAGTTTGCGCAGGCCGGTCAGGCTCATGACCTGAAAACCGCCGGAATCGGTCAAAATCGGCTTCGGCCAGTTCATAAACTTGTGCAGGCCGCCCATTTTTTCCACCAGATCGGCGCCCGGACGGAGCATCAGATGATAAGTGTTGCCGAGCAGTATCTCCGCGCCGGTTGCCGCCACCGACTCCGGCATCATCGCCTTGACCGTGGCGCAGGTGCCGACCGGCATGAAAGCGGGGGTGTTGACAATTCCGTGTTTGGTATGAAGACGTCCGCGGCGGGCTTTGCCGGAACGGCCGAGAATTTCAAATTTCAAGCTCATCTTTTTATTTTTCCCTTATGATTTTTCGTTTATAATGCCGCAAAAGTCGGCGCTTAGCAAGGGATTTAAACATTTTTCATAGACAGAAGAAACGATCGAAGCTATAATCATAACGTTAACAATAATTATTAATTTTTATAATATGAGAAAAAACAGAAAATATTCCAAACTGATGATTTGGATAATGTGTGTGTTTTTCGCGGTATTTTTCGCCGTCAGTTATGCCACCCGCTCGGATGAAAAAATTCAGGCTCAGCGTTTGAAAATAATCGAAAACTGCAAACTGAAGCAAGTGGAAGCAACCTCTTTCGACCGGCAAAACGGCATTTTGACGGTAGTCAAGCGCTTTGGCGACGGATATCAGGAAAGAAGCCGCTACTGCCTTTCGCTTCTGCCCGCGCTCAACGCCGGCAAAGCCCGCAGCGGCAAAATGTTCGAAATTTCCGCCGCCGACGGACGAACCGTGGCCTTCGACCTGAACGGAAACGCCTGGATCGTTGCCGGAAGCGCCGAATGATCCCGCCGGACACACAAAAAAGGTTAGCGTTTCATTACGCTAACCTTTTTTCTTCCATTGCCGGTCCGTTCTTTCAGGAAACGGCACCGCAGCGGTTCAGCAGCAGGCTGTCGCCGGCAATCTCTATCAGCTTCCAGCCCGAATAAACGGCAAGCGCCGGCATGGAAAGCCAGAACCAGTGCAAATATCCGCAAAGCGCAAACGTCAGAACGGCAGCGCCTTCCGCATAGAAGGTCCAGCGGCCGAAATGAATGACGGAACTGAAAGTTTCAACGGCCTTGCGGCGGATCGGACGGAAAACGAACCCGTAAAAGAGCGCCATGGCGGACAGCAGATAAAATCCGTTGCACACGATCCATTTGCCGTAACCGGAAATTGACGCCCCGCCCCATTCGGCAATCGTTAACACACTTACCACGAAAGCGGCGAGAACACCGACACCTTCCGCACCCAGCAGAAAGCAGGTAACGGTTTTAGCTTTTGTTTTTGTCATATCGTATAAATTTAGTGAAAATAATCTCTGTTATTTTCCATTATAGGCAATTCCAAATTTTTGTCAACATTTGGGCAAAACCTATTTTTCCCCGTCGGCGTCTTCTTCGCCCAGGCTGTTGTCAATCGCATAACCGGTCGCCCGCACCGTGCGGATATAATCGGGGCCGAATTCGTTTAAGGACTTGCGCAAGCGGCGGATATGCACGTCAACCGTGCGCGACTCCACGTAAATGTTGTTGCCCCAGACGTTTTTGAGCAGAAATTCGCGGGAAAACACTTTGCCCGGAGTTTCCATCAGCATCCGCAGCAGCCGGAATTCGGTCGGCCCCAGGTGAATGTACTTGTCGCCGCGAAAAACCTTTTTTTCCGCCAAATCCATGCGGATATCCTCAAACACCAGCTCCTTTTGCGGCAAAAGCTCCGGCGCACGGCGGAGGTTGGTTTTCACCCGGGCCATCAGTTCCGGCACCGAAAACGGCTTGGTAACATAGTCGTCCGCGCCGGCCGACAGGCCTTTGATCTTGTCTTCCTCTTCCCCTTTGGCGGTCAGCATGATGATCGGGATATCCTTAATATCCGGCTTGTTGCGGATCATCTTGCAGATTTCCACGCCGGAAAGTTCGGGCAGCATCCAGTCGAGCAAAATCACCGACGGGCAGTATTTTTCCACTGCCGCCAATGCCCGGTTACCCGAAGATTCCCACACCACGTCGAAACCTTCCTTTTCCAGATTGTACTTCAAAAGCAGCGCCAACGCTTCTTCGTCTTCGATCACCATCACCAAAGCCATCTCGGTTCTCCTGTTGTGCCGGGGTTAACTTAATTTTGATTTTAGCGCAAAGCGGCAATGTTTGCAACATAATTGCCGCCGCCGAAAACGGCGCTGCCGGCCACCAGCACGTCGGCGCCGGCCGCCCGGCACAACGGCGCGGTTTCCGCATTGATGCCGCCATCGGCCTCAATCAGAATCGGACGCGAGGCAATCATTTTTTTCAGCCGGCGGATTTTTTCCAACTGCGCGGGAATAAACTCCTGTCCGCCGAAACCGGGATTGACGGTCATCACCAATACCAGGTCCAGACGATCCAGCACATACTCGAGCACGCTCTCCGGGGTGGCGGGATTGAGCGAAACGCCGGCCTTTTTGCCGAGGGCGCGAATCTGCTGCAAAGTTCGGTCCAGGTGCGGGCAGGTTTCCGCATGAACGGTAATGACGTCGGCGCCCGCTTCGGCAAACCAGGGGATCATTTTATCGGGATTTTCCACCATCAGATGAGCATCAAACACCAGCCTGCTGTCGCCGCGCAGGCTTCTGACCACTGCCGGGCCGAAAGTCAGGTTGGGAACATAGTGTCCGTCCATTATGTCCAAATGCAGCCAGTCGGCGCCGGCATCGGCCACCGCCGCGGTTTCCAGCGCCAGCCGACCGAAATCGGCAGCCAGCAGACTGGGGGCGATCAAAACCATTTTTCTCTCCTTTCGTTCGACAAACCGTTATTGCTTTTATTGTAAGGGCAACAGGTTGATTTTTCTTTAACAGCAATTATCTAGCCTTTTAGTCTTTAATCTTATTAAACCAAAAGGAGAAACACAATGGGAGAAATGGCCAAAAAAATCAGCAACATCGACAACGAAGAACTGCTGAAAGTCTTAAACGAGGCTTTTGCCGAAGAATGGCTGGCTTATTATCAATACTGGATTGGCGCTCAGGTAATCGAAGGTCCGATGCGCACTTCAATCCAGGGAGAATTTATGAAACACGCCAAAGAAGAACTGGAACATGCCGAATGGCTGGCCGTCCGCATTATCCAGCTCGGCGGCACGCCGATTTTAAATCCCGCCGACTGGGAAAAAACGGCGTCCTGCAAATATCTTGCCCCCGAAGATCCGTTTGACGTCACGCTGCTTCGGCAAAACCTCGATTCCGAACGCTGCGCGATCAAACGTTATCAGCAGATATGCGACATGTGCTGGGGAAAAGATTTTGAAACTTTCCACATTTCCCGCAAAATTCTGCACGAAGAACTGGACCACGAACAGGACTGGGAAGATTTTCTGCAAGATATCAAGACCGGCGCTCAATATGCAAAAAACAAGCAACCGTCTGACAAAGCTGAATAATTATTTTTTTATCCCGATTATTTGCGGGAGTTCGGATTTAATATTTGACAAATAAAACAAAAAAAGTCAAAATGAGACAAAACGAAACCGATGGTGGCGTTTTGTCCCTAAGCAGTCAGATACTCCAAATAATAGTTTTAGGGAACGAAAGAAAGGCGGCGGATCAAATTCCGGCGCCTTTTTCTTATTTTTTTATTCCGCGTGTTTTTGCAGCACCGCCAGCGCAACCCGGATACCGTCCGCCGCGGCGGAAACGATGCCGCCGGCATAACCGGCTCCTTCCCCGCAGGGATAAAGCCCCGTCAGCGGACTTTGCAGCGAATCGCCGCGTAAAATCCGAATCGGCGAAGAACTGCGGGTTTCGACCCCGGTCATCACCGCATCGGGAAAGTTGAAACCATGCAGTTTCCGATCCATTTCCGCAATCGACAGGCGCAGCGTTTCCGTGACAAACGCCGGCAGAACATGCTCAAAACCACCCCAGACCACGCCGCGGGCATAGCTCGGAACCACTTCGCCGCCTTTGACTGACGGCCGGCCTTTAAGCAGATCCTCCACCCTTTGCGCCGGTGCCGCATAAGTGCTGCCGCCGGCCCGGAAAGCATTTTCCTCCAGCCGCCGCTGCCAATACATTCCGCTTAACGGATGATCGCTGCCGAAATCTTCCGGCCCGACGCCGACCAACAGCGCAGAATTGGCATTTTCCCGGTCGCGGGCATAATAGCTCATGCCGTTGGTGACCACTCTTCCCTCTTCGGACGCGGCCGGCACCACCACACCGCCCGGACACATGCAGAAGGTATAAGCTGAACGCCCGTTGGGCAGATGAACGGCCAGTTTGTAATCGGCGGCTCCCAGTTTCTGGTGTCCGGCAAAATCATGATAAACCGCACGGTCGATCAGGCTTTGCGGATGTTCGATACGGACACCGACGGAAAAAGCTTTGGACGTCATCGGCACCCCGCGGCGGAAGAGCATTTCAAACGTATCACGCGCACTGTGGCCGATCGCCAGCACCAGGGCGGAAACCGGCTCTTCGTATACGCTGCCGCCGGCGTCGCGGATTTTGACAGCTTTCAGACCGTCATCGTCAGCCAGCAAATCTTCCAACCGGTTTTGAAAACGGTATTCGCCGCCGAGAGAAACAATTTCGGCACGAATATTCTGCACGATTTGCGCCAGCCGGTCGGTGCCGAGGTGCGGCTTGGCCAGATACAAAATCTCTTCCGGCGCTCCCGCGGCCGTCAACTCACGAAAAACTTCGGCCGTGTACATATCCTTTTTGATGCCGGTCATCAATTTGCCGTCGGAAAAAGTACCGGCGCCGCCTTCGCCGAACTGAACGTTGGAATCCTTTTGCAGACGGCCGCCGCGCCAGAAACTTTCCACGTCGCGCTGCCGCTCGGGCACCGCCTTGCCGCGTTCCAGCACAATCGGACGGGCTCCCGCACGAGCCAGAGTCAAAGCCGCAAACATGCCGGCCGGACCGCTGCCGACAACCAGCGGACGGGTCGGAAAAGCCGCGGACGACGGCAGGCCGATACGCGGTTCCGGCTCGCTTTTTTCAATAAAAGAAAGCCGTTGTTTTAAAAGCGACGCTTCGTCAGCCACGGAAAATTCCAAAGTATAAACCGCCCATATCCGCGACCGGCTGCGGGCGTCAACCGCCTTTTTCAAAATTCTGACGTTCGTCACCGGACAGCCGAGTTCGGCCGCCAGCCTTTCCGGCAATCCTTTTTCGTCTTCCCCGAACGGAAGTTTGAAATTACTGATGCGCAGCATTGTTTTTGATTCCGTAATCATTGTTGTTTTTTTACATTTTATAACACGGAAAAATTTTTTTAACATCCGATTTTTTACCGTTTTCTGCCCGTCTCTTCCGTTTTTTGTCGCCTGTCGCTTCTTTTTTTCTGTCCGTCGTTTCCGTTTTTTGCCGCTCGTTGTTTCTTTTTTTTCTCTCCGTCGTTTCCGTTTTTTTGCTGCCCGTCGTTTCCGTTTTTTGCCGCTCGTCGCTTCCCAATGACAAAAGAAAGGTAAAGCGGCAGGAAGGGAGAGCTACAATGCAAAAATAAAATGAAAACGAGTTCAGAGAAATAACGAGAGACAAAGATGACGAAAGAAAAAACGGAGACGAAAAGGAAAAAAGAAAGGAAGGGAAGCAGGAAGGCAAAAACGGAGGAACAAAAAAAAGAGAAAGAAAAAAAACAGGAAAGCGAAAACGGAGGAACGAAAAAAGGGGAAGAAAAAAACAGGAAGGCGAAAACGAAAGAGCGGAAAAAGGAGAAGAAAAAAACAGGAAGGCGAAAACGAAAAAGCGGAAAAAGGAGAAGAAAGAAAGGGAGAGCGGAGAAACGGAAAAAGGAGAGAGAAGAAAAGGAAACAGGAAAGCGGAAACAGATAAAAAAATACAGAAAAAGAACACCAGTAAAAAGAATCAGCAAAAAATGCGGAAGATCGAAATAGATGCTGACAACAGGAAAACGGAAATGGACAGGGAAAAACACGGAATAAACTTTCGCCGACCGGCATCGTTTCAAACCATAAACGTCAGGCTCCAGAGCTTCGCAAGCTTTCCGGTCGGGCCGACATGCATCCACCTTTTAACATAACGCATAAAAAAGGAATCCGCGTACAGCATTTGTCAGCGGATGCAGCCCTAAAGTGCCCGCAAACACCGCAAAACGTTTTTCCGCGATATTTCGGGGCGAAGACAACATGGCATTTTCGGCTTCCATGTTGTGCGCGTTATTGTATGTATGTTCATAAAAAACGCCTTTTCTTTTTATCAGACAGTTACCAGGCTGGCGCTTTTGTTCCGGCAAAGGAGTTTTTCATAAGCGCTGAGAACAAAATGTAAAAAAACGCAGGAAAAAAGAGGGGAACGAAAAAAGAGAAAAAAAGGGGAACGGAGAAACGGGAAAGGAAGAGAAAGAAGGGAGAACGGAGGAACGAAAAAAGAGAAAGAAAGGAGAACGGAGAAACGGGAAAAGGAAGAGAAAGAAAGGAGAACGGAGGAACGGAAAAGAAGAAATTAAAAAAATTATAAGTTTTATCAAAGCCTGCACCCGGTTCGGGACTCTCTTACCACAAAAAAATCTTCCGCCCGGCTCGGGACTCTCTTGCCACAAAAAAATCTTCCGCCCGACTCGGGACTCTCTTACCACAAATAAACCTCTCGCCCGGCGCGGGACTCTCTTACCACAAAAAAAATCTTCCGCCCGGCGCAGGGTCTTCTTGCCACAAAAAAATCTTCCGCCCGGTACGGGGCTTTCTTGCCACAAAAAAAATCTCCCGCCCGGACGGACGGGAGATTTTTTTCAAACAGCAGACAATCTGCTTCAGGGTACCTGATTACAGTTCGCCGCTCGCATATCTCTTGGCCATTTCCGACATCGGGATGGCTTTGATCTGATCGGCATGGCCGGCGGCGCCGAAAGCAATGTAACGGGCTTCGCAGACCTTCTGCATTTCTTCGATTGCCGGCTTCAGATATTTGCGCGGGTCAAATTCTTTCGGATTTTCGGCAAACAGTTTGCGGATGGCACCGGTGATGGCCATACGGCAGTCGGTGTCAACATTGACTTTGCGCACGCCGGATTTGATGCCGCGGACGATTTCTTCGACCGGAACGCCGAAAGTCTGCGGGATGGCGCCGCCGTAAGCGTTGATCAGATCCTGCAATTCCTGCGGAACCGAAGAGGAACCGTGCATAACCATATGGGTATTCGGCAGTTTGGCATGAATTTTTTCAATAACGTCAATTGCCAGAATGTCACCGGTCGGCTTGCGGGTAAATTTATAAGCGCCGTGCGAAGTGCCGACGGCAACCGCCAGCGCGTCCAATTTGGTTTCGGCAACAAAACGGGCGGCTTCGTCCGGATCGGTTACCAGACGTTTCTTGTCCAGCGTGCCTTCGGCACCGTGACCGTCTTCCTTGTCGGCCTTGCCGGTTTCAAGCGAGCCGATAACACCCAGTTCGCCTTCGACCGAAGCGCCGACCGCATGCGCGCGGGCAACCACTTCTTTGGTAACGCGGACGTTGTATTCGTAAGAAGACGGGGTTTTGCCGTCGGCTTCAAGCGAACCGTCCATCATAACGGAAGAATAGCCGTTGACGATCGCCGACTGGCAGATATCCACCGACGCGCCGTGATCCTGGTGAATACAGATCGGCAGTTCCGGAAACATTTCGATACCGGCGGCAACCATATGACGGATCATCGGGTCGCCGGCAAATTTGCGGGCACCGGTCGAGGTTTGCAGAATGACCGGGGCGTTGACTTTCTTTGCTGCCTGCAGAACGGCAATCACCTGTTCCATGTCGTTGATGTTAAAAGCCGGAACGCCGTAGCCGTTTTCCGCCGCGTGGTCCAGAATCTGACGCATTGTAACTAAGGGCATATATTTTCTCCTTAAATGAAATTGGGTTAAATCCGAATTTACCCCAGAGTATAGTCGGCCGGGGCTTTTTTTCAAGTTTTTTCTGCCGGCGGGGGATATTCCGGAGCTTTCCCGGCCGACCGGAAACGTTTTGTTCAAAAAGAAAGGGGCTTTCGCCGCAAATCTCCTCGTTCTTTCATCTCCCCGCAAAATTATTCGCAAAAAAGAAGGGGCTTTCGCCCCTCCCCTTTTATTTGCGGTATTTTCTGACCGCGGCCGCCACCGCGTCGGCGGTAATGCCGAAATGCTCATAAAGCCCGGACGCCGGACCGGAAGCGCCGAATCCGTCCATGCCGATGATTTCGCCCTTGCTGCCGAGATACTTCTCCCAGCCGAATTTGGCGGCAGCTTCGACCACGATCCGCGGCGCACGGCCGAGAACCCTGTTGCGGTATTTTTCATCCTGACGGTCAAACAACTCGGTACAGGGCATGGAAACCACAGCAACTTCAATTCCCTCTTCCCGCAGTTTTTTCTGCGCTTCGACGGCAATCGAGACTTCCGACCCGGTGGCAATGATCGTCGCCTGCCGGCGGCTGCCCTTTGCCACGTCGGAAATAACGTAGCCGCCCTTCGCCGTCAGGTTCTGACGGGAAGAAACGCGCAGCAGCGGCAGATTCTGCCGGCTCAGCGCCAGCAGGCTCGGCATGGTTTCGGTCGTCAGCGCCAGCTGCCAGGCCTCCGCCGTTTCCACCACGTCGCAGGGACGGAACATCAGCACGTTCGGCATTGCCCGGTAAGAGGCCAGATGTTCCACCGGCTGATGTGTGGGGCCGTCTTCGCCGACGCCGATCGAATCGTGGGTCAGCACATAAACGACGCGCAGTCCCATCAGCGCCGCCAGCCGGATCGACGGCCGGACGTAGTCGGAAAAGACAAAGAAAGTACCGCCGTAGGGAATCACGCCGCCGTGCAGCGCCAGACCGTTCATAATCGCGCCCATCGCATGTTCGCGGATGCCGTACATCAGGTTGTTGCCGTCATAGTCTTCGGCGGTGATCGTTTTCATGCCTTTGACAAAAGTCAGGTTGGAAGCGGCCAGGTCAGCCGAACCGCCGATAATTTCCGGTACATGGGGAACAATTTTTTCCAGACACATCTGCGAAGCCTTGCGGGTGGCTGCTTTGGTCTGTTCGCGAATCGCTTCGTTTTTTAACGCGTTCAGAGCTTTGTCCCAATTTTTCGGCAGACGGTTGTTGATAACATCGTCAAATTTCGCACCGGCGGCCGCCGCCTTTCGGCACCATTTGTCATAAGCGGACAAAGAACGCCGGCCGGCTTCGCGCCAGGCGGACAGAACGTCGGCGGGAATTTCAAACGGGGCATACGGCCATTGCAGACCGGCAGCCATTGCCGCCCGTTCCTCGTCGCCGAGCGGCGAACCGTGACAGGCACTGGTTCCCTGTTTGGCCGGCGCGCCGAATCCGATGACGGTTTTGCAGGCCACCAAAACCGGGCGGTCGGACTTGTGCGCTTCATCAATCGCCGCGGCTACCGCCTCCTGATCATGGCCGTCAACCGACAGCGTTTTCCAGCCGGCGGCTTCGAAACGTTTGATCTGGTCGACGGAACTGGCTTTGTCGACGGTGCCGTCAATGGTAATGTTGTTATTGTCCCAAAAAACGATCAGCTTGTTTAATTTCCAGTGTCCGGCCAATGCGATCGCCTCTTCGGAAATGCCTTCCATCAGACAACCGTCGCCGGCAATAACATAGGTGTAATGACTGCACAGCGCGTCGCCGAAACGGGCATTCAGGCGCCGTTCCGCCATTGCCATGCCGACTGCCGAAGCAATCCCCTGTCCGAGCGGTCCGGTAGTCATTTCCACCCCGGCCAGATGACCGTATTCCGGATGGCCGGCGGTTTTGGCGCCGAGCTGACGGAAATTTTTGATATCTTCAAGCGAAATATCTTCATATCCCAAAAGATAAAGCAGCGAGTACAAAAGCATTGAACCGTGGCCGGCGGAAAGGACGAAACGGTCGCGGTCAAACCAGCGCGGCGCTGCCGGATTAATCTTTACGTAGCGGGAAAAAAGCACGGTTGCAACGTCGGCCATGCCGAGCGGCATGCCGGGGTGCCCGGACTTTGACCTGTTAATGGCGTCGGCCGCCAGAAAGCGAATCGCATGCGCCATCCGCGAAGACAATTTCTGATGATCGTAAGACATCTTGTTCTCCTTATTAAACTTTTACTTGAGCCCGTGGGTGCGGTTATAGCGGTACTGCGCATTGCTCAAAACCAGTCCCATTTTGATGACGAACCCCGGTTCGTTGTCGGGAATCCTCATTTCCACATAATCGCCCTGATACATCACTTTTTCGCCGACATTCGGCACCTTGACGCTGACCGGGTGGTTTTCCCTGCCGATCAGGGCAACCTTGTTGTCGCCGGTATCGGTATAATAGCTGAAACGCACGTATTCGTTTGAAGCCTCCGTACGGCGGGAAACTTCAAAAATCGGCGCCACCACCGCCTTGGTCTGATTGCGCAGATCGGTACGGCAGTAACCTTCGTAGCCGATCAGTTCGATTTTTGCCTCTTCCTGTTTGCCGGCCATTTGCGTCATGCGGCTGAACTCGGGCACCAGCTGCACGTTCGGACAATAGCGGAAAAACGGCGCCTCTTTTTCGGCGGCGCAGGAAGCCAGCGCCAAAACGGCCGCGGCCAAAAGCATTTTTTTCGACATTAAAACATTCCTTGTTGTTCGGTTGACATAGCAAAGACTATAAAGAAAGGCTTTCAATTTGTAAATAGGCGGCAAAAAATTGTTTACAGCAAACCTTCGTCGACAAACAGCGCCACCAGTTCGCAATGGGAAGTATAAACGAACTGATCGACCGGTGTCACTTCGCACAGGCGATAACCGCCGTTTTGCAGAATTTCCGCATCGCGGGCAAAAGTTTCCGGATTGCAGGAAACGGCAATCAGTTTCCGCGGCCGTTTTCCCGCCGGCAGTGCCGCCAGCCGGGCGGCCTGCTCTTTCGCGCCGGCCCGCGGGGGATCGAAAACAACCGCCGCCAGCTCTTCCAGTTCGGCGCCTTCCAGCGGATATTTGAACAGATTGCGGCACACGATTTCGATATTGGCGATCATCTGCCGGTTGACGGAATTTTTAAAACCTTCCAGCAGTTCTTTTGAAGCATCGACGGCCAGCACCCGGTTGCCCGGCTTTTGCGCCAGCGGATAAGAAAAAGTACCGACACCGCAAAACAGGTCGGCAATTTTGCCGGAAGTTTTCCCCAAATACTTCAGCACCAAAGCGGTGAGTGCCGCCTGCCCTTCTTTCGAGGGCTGCAGGAAAGTCCCGGCGGGAATAAAAACGCCGACGCCGCCGGCTTCAATATACGGACGCCCCTTTTCCAGAATTGTTTCCGCCGGCCGGTCGGGAGCAAAGCGATGAGAAACGCGGACAACATCGGCGGCGGCCGAAACGCGTTCAAATATAATCTCCCGCAGCTCAAGATTAAGCGGGCGGTCAAATTCCAGCACCGCGTCAAGACCGTTGTCCGCTTCCGTCAGCCACAGGTCGCCTTTTTCGACGTAAACGGTTTTGGCCCTGCCTTTCCGCCCTTCTTTAACCGTCAGCGGCACCCGGCACAATTCGGACAACAGGCCGCGGAAAAACTCAAGACCGCGGTTTAGAGCCGGGGTCAGCTGCGGACAACCGGGCAGATCAACAATTTCATTGCTGCGATATGCGTTAAAACCGAGCACAATTCCGCCTCCGGCGCGACGAAAGGCAAAGCTGGCGCGGCGGCGGCAGCCTTCTTTGATAAAAACGGGTTCGGAAAAAACAAAATCCTGCCGGGTAATGGATTGCAGCGCTTTTTGCACCACAGCGCATTTACGTTGCCGATATTCCTTTTCGTCCAGATGCCGCAGGGAGCACCCTCCGCAAACACTGGCCAAACTGCAATCCATTACATATTCCCCCAATCTACCGGCGTTACGCGCTTATCCTAAAACGCTATTGGTTAAAATATGATAAAAGTTAATTATATTTATAAAAAAAAGATGATTATTTAAAAAATATGCTATAACATAAGCCATATTTCAACTTATGCGCAATCAACAAGGACCGAGGGCCATGCGGAGAAGACTTCCCAAACACTTAAGTTATGATTATCAGCTCAAACTGGAAGAGGTGCCGACCAAACACGCCGACCGGATGCCGCTCAAAGTGGTGATGCCGGGGATTATTCTCGGCCTGCTGATGGCCGTCCTCGGCTGTTTTGAACTGACCGGCGGCATGTACGATCCCGAAGGCCTGGGCTATACGCTTGACGCCGACACCCGCGCGCCGCTGTTCAGCCACACCGCGGTCGACGCCGCTTTCATCATCATCGGGCTCGGCATCGTCATCGGTTCGATCGTGTCATACGTCCGTTACAAGAAAATCTTTTTCAACGGCAAGACCTTTTCCGTCGATCTGCGCGGCGTATTCGGCGAAAACGAACTGTTCCGCGAATTTTTGCGCAATTACGAGGGCGTCCGCCTGAGAATGGAATTTTTCCAGTTCGGCATTTTAAACAAAAACAAATACATTGTCGAGCTGGTGCACCGCGACCCCGAAAAAACCATTCCGCTTTATATTTCGACCGACGGTACCGGCATTTACCAGATTTGGTATTATTACGCCAAACGCCTCAACATGCCGACCGTCATCGACACCGACGAGGGAACCGTGAAAAGGGAAGTGCCGGAACTTGACAAGAGCCTGAAAGAGTATCTGTTTGCCAAAGGGCTGATCGCGGTTTACGAAGAAGCGCCGAAAACGCCCGCCGACATCGTCTGCATCAAAAAGGCGGATCGCACCGTCATCCGGCCGAAGCGGATGTTCTGGGACATTTTCAGTCTGCTCGGCGCGTTCTGGCTGTGTTTTTACCTGCTGGTGCTTGCCGCCGCGGCCTTCAACTATTCCCGGGTGGAAAGGATGATCGGTTCGCCGGCGCAGACCGCGGTTATCTTCGCCGCCGCCTTTTTGCTGGCAGTTTTGTTCATCGGCCTGATGTTTAAAAAAGACAAAATCGTGCTAAAGGACGGACGCCTGATCCTGGTGCACAAGTTTTTGTTTATCTCAAACAAAGAATATGCGGACTTAAGCCGCATCCGCGACATTCAGGCGGTCTACAACCCGGCGGCGGACAGCTACTATCTGGCAATTATCACCGACGACAACATGCTGGCTTTCGGCCGCGGGGTGCCGACGGAAGCCTTGCAGTGGATAAGGGATTTCGTCATCTATACGATGACGCGTTGAGGCTTTTGGCGGCCGCCGCATATTTTGGTTGCCAAATGCCGAGATTTGTTTATAACTTTTCAAACAAACGCAAACTTAAAACGAAAGTGGAAAAATGAGAGAAATTGATACCGGCGCACAAGAAGCCTTTATTAAAGAAGTCAACGAGGACCTGAAAAACGAATCGATGAAGAAGATGTGGGACAAATACGGCCTTTACATCATCATTCTGGTGGTTGCCGCCTTAACCGCCGCCGTCAGCTTCGAGGCCATCAAGGCCTGGTATACGAAAAAGCTGCAAACCTGGTCGGATTCCTACGCCTACGCGCTCAGCCTGCAAAACCAGGGCAAGTATGACGAGAGCATCGACACCTTCGACTATATCGCCGGCAAAGACTACGGCATATTCTCCGACCTTGCCAAAATGCAGAAGGCAAACATTCTGCTTGAGCAGAAGAAAAACGACGAAGCTTTCAAACTGATGAACGAAATTATCGAAGACAAGTCGTTTAACCCCCAGCTGCGCGACACGACGATCCTGAAACTGGCCTCCTATAAGCTGGACAATGCGCCGGCGGAAGAAATCGAAGAGCTGATCGGGGGCATTGCCGCCGACGGCGGCAACAGCTGGCAGCCGACGGCAAACGAAATGCTGGCGCTGGCTTATCTCCGCGACGGCAAAACCGCCGAGGCGAAGGAAATCTACAACCGTCTTCTGGCCGACGGCAAAACGCCCGAAGTGATGAAAGCGCGGATTAAAGACATTATATCCGTATTGCCGCAATAACAATTTTATCAGAGGTGAAGCCCATGCGATTGAACAAGAAAAGCGCCGTTGCTGCCATGTGTCTGGCTCTTGCCGGATGCGGAATGTTCGGCAAGGAAAAACTGCAAATCGACGGCGAGAGAATCCCGGTTTTGAGCGAAAGGGAAGTGATTGCCGCCGACTATACGGCGGGCGACATTCAGATCGTGCTGCCCAAACCGGCGGTCAACGCCGCCTGGCCGCAAAGCGGCGGCAACGCTTCGCACAACATGGGGCACTTAAAAAGCGGCGACAATCTGAAAAAGGCCTGGAGCAGCAGCTTCGGCAGCGGCAATTCCGGCCGCGACTACCTGATCGCCGCACCGGTGATTGCCGACAACACCGTCTTTACCATTGACGCCGACGCCACGGTCAGCGCCTTTCGCCAGAGCGACGGGGAAAGACTGTGGAAGCGCCGTCTCAAGCCGCGGCTGCGCGACGACAAGGAAGTGTCCTTAAAAGGCGCCGGCCTGGCTTTCCGTCAGGGCACGGTTTATGCCGCGACCGGTTTCGGCGGCATATTTGCGCTTGACGCCGCCGACGGAAAAGTCAAATGGGAATATTTTGCCAAAACTCCGGTTCGGATCGCGCCGGCCGTCGGCGGCGGCAAAATTTTCGTGCAGACGATCGACAACGTGCTGCTGGCGCTTAACGCCCAAACCGGCAGCGAAATATGGCGCTATGCCGCCCCGAGCGAGGAAACGACCAAAGTCGGCGGCGCCGTTCCAGCTTTCAGCGAATCGGCCGACGTGCTGATCGCCGGCTTCTCGAACGGAGAACTGCGCGCGCTCAAGGCCAGCACCGGTTCGCCTTTGTGGGGAGATTATCTGGTTTCTTCCCGCCGCACCAACTCGCTTGACGACATCAACACCATTCATGCCAACCCGGTCATCTCCGGCGACATCGTTTTTGCCGCCGGCAGCAACAACCTGCTGGTGGCCATTGACCTGCGCAGCGGCCAGAGAATCTGGGAACGGGAAATCGGCAGCGGCAACCAGCCCTGGCTGGCCGGCAAATATCTGTTCCTGCTGGCAAACGACGCCCGTCTGATGGCAATTCAGGCCGACAGCGGCAAAATCGTCTGGGATACGAAAATCCCGGCCGGCAACGACGTTTCCGACCAGGTCGGCGTCACTTATGCCGGTCCGCTTCTGATTAACAACCGGCTGCTGGTCAACACCTCAAACGGCTATACTTTTTATGTTTCGCCCTATACCGGGAAAATCCTCGGCTATATCGAAAACGGCGACGGTTCGTCGCTGCCGCCGGTGGCGGCCGGCAGCCAGGTGATCATCACGACCGTTGACGCCGACATTATCGCATATCAGTAAAAGGAGGTTGCCCCGATGCCGCTCAAAGTCGCTATTATCGGAAGGCCGAACGTCGGCAAATCGACGCTGTTTAACCGTCTGGCGGGAAAAAAGCTGGCGATCGTTCACGACAAACCGGGCGTTACCCGCGACCGCAAGGAAACGCAGGCCCGCTTAAACGACCTGCCGCTTGTCATCATTGATACCGCCGGATACGAGTATTCCAACGAAAACAACCTGGAAGCGCGGATGTGGGAACAGACCAAAAAAGCCATTGACGAGGCCGACGTATGTTTGTTTCTCTATGATGCGCGCGCCGGTTTGCAGCCTTATGACGAACACTTTGCCGACATTTTGCGCCGCTCGCACAAACCGGTGGTTCTGCTGGCCAACAAATGCGAAGGCCGGCAGCAGGAAGACAGCCGTTTCGAGGCCTACAAACTGGGGCTCGGCGAGCCGATCCCCTTTTCCGCCGAACACGGACTGGGAATGCTTGACTTATACGACGCGTTGAAAGAGCATTATTATCCGGAAGACGCGCCGAACGGGGAAAAGGCGGACGAAGAAAGCGCGGAGAAAAACGCCGGCGACGGGGAAGAATATGACGACAAACGCCCGATTCAGGTGGCAATCGTCGGCCGGCCGAACGTCGGCAAATCGACGCTGGTCAATGCCCTTTTGCAGGACGAACGGATGCTGACCGGGCCGGAAGCCGGGGTTACCCGCGACGCCATCGCTTCCGACTGGGAATGGCGGGGAAGAAAATTCAAGCTGGTAGACACCGCCGGGCTGCGTAAACAATCGAAAGTCAGCGATTCACTTGAGAAAATGTCGGCCGCTTCATCGCGTTATGCCGTCAACATGGCTCAGGTGGTGGTGCTGGTCTTAGACGCCGACGCGGTTCTCGACAAGCAGGATTTGACGATTGCGTCCCGCGTGCTGGATGAAGGGCGGGCACTGATCATTGCCGTCAACAAATGGGACATTGCCGACAAGAAAGAAGCCATCGAACGTTTGAAATACCGGCTGCGAACCTCGCTCACCCAGGTGGAAGGGATCCCGACGGTCACCATTTCCGCCCTCAAAGGCGAAGGGCTGGACAAGCTGATGAGCGCGGTCGTAAAAATTTATACCCGCTGGAACAGCCGGGTGCCGACGGCGCCGCTCAACAAATGGTTTGCCGACGTTACCGGCAACTATCCGCCGCCGCTCGGCAAAAACAAACGCCGGATCAAGCTGCGCTACATTACCCAGGCCAAAATCCGGCCGCCGTCATTTTTCATTTTCTCCAGCAACCCGGAAGGTCTGCCGGACAGTTATCTGCGCTATCTGACCAACAGCCTGCGCGACACTTTCGATTTCGGCGGCGTACCGATCCGGATTACCGTGCGCAAAACCGGCAATCCGTATGCCGACAACGACTGAGTGCCGCTCCGTAAGACGGAACGGACATACCGGTTGTTGGTAGACGAAGAATCAAAAAAGATTCTCCCGGACTGCTCGCATGCAGGGGGCAAAAAGTGCAGGCTCGGCCGGAAGGGGGCTTGTTATAAACTTTCATTAACTAACGCAAACGGTATTAACCATTCCGAAACTCAAACGCCCGGCCCGAAGCTGCG
>OOAK01001038.1_pt1 | contig 21856 bp, 15 predicted proteins | sample 1671811 | NCBI WGS metagenome assembly OOAK01 (sample SAMN06348195, study PRJEB24527) | human gut metagenome | biome: human gut; feature: ankylosing spondylitis patient; material: feces | host: Homo sapiens | place: China | collected 2015-10 | reverse complement strand
CGCCATTCATCCCACGGTCTAAAGACCATGGGTTTTCTGGCTGAAAAAATATAAATTAATTGAAAATATGGGGTTATCGCAACAGTTGTTAAGGTCTTTTACAGGCACAGACTTTAACTCGTTGTTCGCATAAATAAAAAAAGAGGACCGCCACAAAATATCTGAACGGTTAATTTCAAATATTTTGTGACGGTCCTCTAATCTATCAACAGGCCATCACGAAAACCTGTCGTTTAAAGGAGAAAAGATTTGTAGCAAATATAATAGTGGTCGGCTATTATATGGGGGAAAATGCTACAAGGTTTTTATGAAAAAAAGTGTTTTGTAAAAAGCTTACTGCTCTTTACAGTTATTATATTACATGGATTTTGTGACCAAAATCAGTCCAACTTTTGAACAAATTGTGTATATTTTGATAATATTTGAAAAAATTTATAAAAATGGAATTAATTTCCTTATTTTAATAATCATATAGTGAATATTTGCAATGATAATATTATCAAACTATCTTAAAGTCATTTCATAATAATATATACTACCTTGAACTGACCATATTTGTTTTTCTTCTCCAATAATATAATACTCTGAAGCTTTGGATAACATTTCTTCTTTTGTTACATTTTGATTGTAAGGAAGATATACAAGTACAGCATTGTCCTTAAGCTCACAATCATCAAGACTATTAACTTGTACCATATCAGGCATATCAACAGTGTTATCATTTTCATAGAAACAACGCTTGTGTTTTTTCATATCCCAATTATATAAAAATACTGCCGAATTTCCTGTGACACAAGCTCCATTAAGTTCTGCAACTACAACATCATATTCTATAGGATTATACCCCGACTTTTTTAAAGCCTTATCAATTGAATTATTAATCATAATGTATTGCGTATTATATACAAGGTAGTCACCATATATCATTTCATTTTTAGTATTTCCAACATACATTATTGAAGTGTTTCCAAGATTAAGTTTAAGAAATGATATTCTAGTTATTGGGTCAATTGTTAAAAAGCATTGTAAAAGAGCAAGAAAGCCAACTATAGCTGATACATATACTTGTTTAGAATTGTCAATTATTCTATTTAATACTCCAAACATAAGAATATAAAGAAGTATATCCCCCGCTACATTATATCTTGCAAGTGAGGCTGTTATATATATACAAGAAAATGCAACGTAACATATAAATGCTGTTACTATTTCAATATATTTAAGATTAAGGTGTATCTTCCTTCCATTTTTCATATGAAAATATATAAACCCACCAATAATTATAAGAACTACTATCCAGTTAAAATTAAGTAAAAATTGTTGTTTTAACTTAACTAATATATAATATATATTAAACCCTAGACAGTTACTTCCATTATTATCCCATCTAAGTCCTGCTGTTTCATTTGCATTTTGCGTCCACTGTGAAACTCCACCTATGAACTTATTATAAAGAAACTGAATAAGTGCTGCCACAAATATAAAGTAAAGGCGCATATCTTTTAAAATCTCGCCAATGTAATTTTTACCAGAACCTTTATAACCAAACTTGTATTTATAATGAATTAATATTCCAAGTACATATCCACCAATAAGCACCATTCCCGTTTCTTTCGTCTGAAAACACGCCATGCTAAAAAATCCTGCAATAAGTGGTCTATTATATGTACAGGCATATATCACATATATTATAAACAGTGCCATTGAATAATCGGGTGTAAAATATGAAAATGAACTATATACAAGCGGTGCAAATGACAATATCACTGTAAATATCGCACAATTAACATAAGTTGTTTTTCTTAAAATCTTAAGAAGTATCTTATATACACACCAAAAAGCAATAAGTGTAAGTACTAACGATACAAGATTAACACCTATTACTTCACCCGGAAACATAAGCTCTCCAATTAAATATATAATACTAAATATAAGTGTTGGATGACCGCAAAGTGCAAAGTTTTTCTGAAAGTCGGTAAAGCTATCAAATGTACAATTCTTAAGTCCTTGTGTAAGTCGGTAATAATATTCACCCGCATCCCATCTAGGTAAATTATTAAGATAAGGAAGCCTTACAACACATATTATCAACAAACCAATTAACATTACCTTGTGTTTTTCCACAAAGCTCGTTAAATTTTTCATATTTATCCCCGAAATATGCGTAAAGATATATACAACTTCAACCGAAGCGGCAAAAAGGAGTATTCCTAAAAATATTATGTAATTATTTGTGTTTAATACTGTATTCTTCCAATTAAACAGCAACAAATTAATTACAAATAATAACGGAATAATTCCCATTATAGCTAGTTCACTTAATAACTCTTTAAAAAATTTCTTTATATCCATTATTTAGAGTCCTTATTTACTTAATACTTTTTATTATATTAAAAATTGCAACATGAATATGTTTTATGAAAAATAAATACTTAATAAAACATATTCAGTTGCAATTTGTTATTATAGCATTAATAAATTTTTGTGAAAAGACTTTAAAATATTAAATATTTTCTAATCAATTAAATACTAAACTATCTCTTATCTTTTTGATAGTTTAATCTTACTTGTGTTCTATAAATAAAGCATTTATACTAAATTATTTTTCTTCTATAACTTCCACATCATTTCCTTGACTTCTAAACCATATATCAATGCCTTTTCCAAACACTTCTGCACTTATTATATACTCTCCATCTATTTTATCTAGGACTTTGGCTGTTGGGAGTCTGTCAAGAACTGCTTCTATACTGTTTCCCCTATACTTAAACTTCACCTTCTGCAACTTTCCACCAAACATAAATTGTATGCGCTTTCTAAACTCACCTTCTTCAAATCTACTGCTGTAAGGTATTTTAAATTTCTCAGGTAGTATCTTATAACTTTCAATCCTATCTATTCTATAAATTGTAGGGAATGAGTCATTAAGCACATCAAAATCTGCTCTTATATTTTTATCTTCAATAAAGGCTGTAAGATAAAAATAATACTCAGAAAACATTATCGCAACGGGTTTCACTTTTCGACTAACTATCGCATTGTCTTTACTTCTATGATACTCCATCTGTATATAATTACAACTCCTTATTGCATTACCTATGTCCCACATTTTGTCAATAAATTCTGACTTATGTGTAAGCTCAACATAATGAAATTCTTCATTTTTTATAAGTTCTTCAATAAGTGGTTTATTTTCCTTAGCCACACAGCTTTCTATTAGTCTATGTAAAATATTTGTCATTTCCTCTTTAGTAAAGGCTCTGCTATCAAGAAGTATCTTACATATAGCAAGAATTTCACCATTACTTAACTTCATGTCATAAACCTGTTAAAGTTGATATCCTTTATTTGTACGGTCATAAATAACAGAATTAAGAACTCCTGTTTTACTATTTTCCATATCCATAAAGCTTCTTATATCATCAATATCTCTTTGTATACTTCTTGTTGTAACATTATAATAATTAGCTTCTGCTTCTTTATTTATAATATCACCCTCCATAAGCCTTTTATAAATACTCAACACTCGCATTACTTTATCTTTCTTTTCTTCGTACATTGCACTCTATCCTTTCATGTATATAATTCATATAAACTTTTAATAGTCAACTATAAGTTTAACTTGATATAATAATACAACATGGCATAGACAAATAGTGTCATTGTAAAAATTATTGGGTCAATAGTTGTCATTATTTTAAATATATTAAAATGGATAATTTATTAGATAATAATTTATATTAGAATATTATAGATAAAAAAGGGGCTGTAGCACTAGAGAAAATTTATACAAGATATAGAATTATTTACTAATTAAACATCTATACTTGTATAAAATTTTCTTAGTGTAACAGTCCCTTTTATTATATACTATGTCCGATTTTTACAAAATAATCATTCAACCAAGGTACTTTATAATAATCTACAAATCATTATTCCATAATCTTTGCAATCACTTTAAGAATATTTTTTGCATTAAACTGTAAATCTGCCAATGTAATTGTATATCCATCTTTTTCATTTCCCGTTGTGACAGCTTCAATTATGTCATCTACATTTTGCTTACAGCCCGGCATTTGTATATCATTTCCTGCTTTTATACAACCAACAGAAGAAGATATTGGATATTTAGGTTCGCCATCTCCCATAATCGCAGGTGAATGTTGAGATGTATACCAGTCTGTCATTACAAAGCCTTCAAAGCCCCACTCATCACGAAGTGCTTTTTGAATTAAATCATAATTATTAGCTGTATGTGTTCCATTAAGTAAGTTATAAGAAGTCATAACAGATAAAGGCTGGACTTCTTTTATAGCTATCTCAAAACCCTTTAGATAAATTTCTCGCAAAACACGTTCTTTTACATGAGCATTTACAAAGTATCTGTTTTCTTCTTGATTATTTACTGCAAAATGTTTAATTACTGTGCCTTTGCTTTTGTTTTTTTGAACTCCATTTATTATTGCACCTGCTATTTTTCCAGTTAGCAATGGGTCTTCTGAAAAATATTCAAAGTTTCGTCCACATAACGGATTACGATGAATGTTCATAGCTGGAGCTAACCACAAATCTATATTAAATTTTTCCATTTCTTCGCCGATTATTTGTCCTGCCTTGTTTAATAAATCTGTATTCCATGACTGTGCTAATGACCAACCAATAGGAATTGCTGTGCAGTATTGGTAATAATGAACGGCATCTTCTGGTACATTTTCAAATGGAAGAAATGTTCCGTTAAAACCTTCTCCGCCCTTTAAAATATTGCCATCTTTATCTGTTACAAAATGTGGTTGTAATCGTAGTCCAGCAGGGCCATCTGCTAAGATTAAATTCTTGACTGCTCTACTTTCTTTTAAAATTGATGAAGTATCTCCTGCTGCCCCAGGAACATTGTAAGAAGCTGCACCTATTACAGAATTGTCGCCACTTCTTTCCGTACCCACACAAAGTTCAGCCATTTCTTTTACTGTAAGTTGTGCCACCATTTCATCTAATGTATATTTTTTCGCAATAACATCTTCTATTGTTATCTTTTCTGTGACATTGTTTGTAATTTCCTTACGTTCTTGTTGATATGAATTAACTTTCGTTTGTATTTTTGTGTCATCAATAACAAGATTATATTGTGTAGCTTCTTCTACACTTACTCCTTCTGGTTTTATATGTGGCATATCACAATCAATTGAAAGAATATTATTACATTTTTCTACAACTATATCTTTTTCAACGACTAGTGTTGCAACAGCTATAGTGTTAGCTGAAGAATTACCTACTCGTAAAATGTACTGGCCTTGCTCAATTATATAACAAGCCTTTTCTTCACAATAACTTGCCATTAAAGACACTGGAAATGATAATGTCATATTTTGATTTTCATTTGGAATAATTAAATCAGATTTTGAAAATGCAACCAATTCTTGATAAGGCTTATCTAATCCATTTTGCGTCTTTGATAAATAAACTTGTACAACTTCTTTTCCTGCGTATGTAGCACCCGTATTTTCTACATTTAACTTGACTTGTATCTTATCTTGTATTTGAGAAACTTCTGTTGTATTTATAGCAAATGTAGTATATGAAAGACCATAACCAAATGGATAAAGTGGCTTTACCTTAAAACTATCAAAATAACGATATCCTACATAAATGCCATCTTTGTAATACTCATCGTCAACATTTCCATTATTGTGACTAAACTCTGATGACGATGGATAATCACTATACTTATATGCCCAAGTATCTGCAAGCTTTGCTGATGGATTAACTTTTCCACTAAGTAAATCTACTAACGCATTTCCGCCTATATTTCCTAATTGTCCCATAAGAACAACTGCATCAACGCCTTGAAGTTCTTTAACTTCTGTTAATTGCATTACTCCACCAATGTTTAATACAACAATAAGTTTTTTAGAGCTTTCTGAAAGCTTTCTTATTGCTTGTATTTCATTTTTGCCAAGAAGATAATCTCCTGCTTTACATTTTCTATCTGAACCTTCACCTGAATTGCGTGATATCACATAGATTGATATTGAAGAATTGTTATTTTCCAAATCACCATCTGTCACTTCAACTGCGTCTGGTTCTTCAAATGGGTGACTAAAGCCAATTAAAAATTGTGGCATACCTGTTTTTTCGCTTTCATTTTGAAGCCACTCTTGATATTCTTTTAACAACTTTTCGTAATGTTTATCATTTTTATCTAGCCATTCTTTTGTTGTGATTTCAAATCCAGCTTCTTCTAAGCTTTGCTCAATAGTAGTAAATGAGCGCACATTTACACTTCCAGAACCTGTTCCACCTTGTATTGTTTTTCTTACTCCATTGCCAAATAATGCAATACTTTGTTTGCTTTTTAATGGCAACACACCATTATTTTCAAGAAGTACCATACACTCCCCTGCCAAATCTCTAGCTATAGAAGTGTGGTTAATTTCTTCTTTTGTAATTTCATCAGTTTTTGACGCATAAAAAATATTTTTCATCAATGTCTCCTTTCGCTTTTTTACGTTATGATTAATTAATATTATAAAGGAAATATTTAACTTTACCAATTAAAAAATATAAATATCTTGCTTTAATCTTATAAAATAAATATGTTTTTACATATTAAAAAATTGCGTAAATATTGAATTTCTTTATAAAATGAGTTATAAATATTTTAACGTGATATATTAAAGAGGTGATTTTGAACGTGAAACGAATTGACTTTGAAAATGGAACAGTAACGCAAAATATTCTCGGTGCGGCTATACCTATGCTTGTCGCTCAAATTTTAAATTTGCTATATAACATTGTAGACCGTATTTATATTGCTCGTATTCCAAACGTTGGAACTGCTGCGCTTGGTGCTGTTGGACTTTGTTTTCCATTAATTGTAATTATAACAGCATTTGCTAATCTGTTTGGAAGTGGTGGTGCTCCTTTATTTTCTATTTATAGGGGAAAAAAGAAAGAACAACAAGCAAATCGAATTATGAACACTTCGTTTTCTATGCTTTTTGTTAGTGCATTAGTGTTAATGATAATCGGGCTTTTGTTTGCACACCCACTTTTAGTACTATTTGGAGCTTCTAGTGACGCATTAAATTACGCACTTCCTTATATGAGAATATACTTAATAGGCACTTTACCTTCTATGGTGGCTGTAGGCATGAATCCATTTATAAATGCTCAAGGCTACTCTATTATTGGTATGCTATCAGTGGCTATTGGTGCAGTTGCTAATTTGCTACTTGACCCATTGTTTATTTTTGTATTAGGTTTTGGTGTAAATGGTGCGGGAATTGCAACTGTTATATCTCAATTCCTATCTGCTATATTTGTGATATTTTTTCTTACTAGAAAGTCGGAACTTAAAATGCGCTTTATTAAAAGAAATGAATTTAAAGAATGTATAGAATACGCCAAAAATATCATAAGTCTAGGTATGGCAGGTTTTATTATGCAGTTGACAAATAGCCTTGTAACAATATGTTGCAATAATGTTCTTGCTGTTACGGGCGGTGACATTTATATTTCTGTTATGACTATTGTTTCTAGTGTTAGGCAATTAGTAGAAACTCCTATTTATGCTATGAATGAGGGCTCTTCTCCTATCTTAAGCTATAATTACGGTGCTAGACGACCTAAACGTGTACGAAAAGCTGGCATTGTTATGAGTATTATGGTTTTGGGTTATACAGCAATTATGTGGGGTCTTATTATTTTAGCTCCTAGAACTTTAATACAAATTTTTAGCTCTGATACTGTATTAATTGACAATTCTGTTACAGCACTAAACCAATATTTTGCTGCATTTATTTTTATGGACTTGCAATACATAGGACAGACTATGTTTAAATCACTTAATAAAAAGAAGCAGGCGATTTTCTTCTCACTACTTCGTAAAGTTTTTATTGTAGTGCCTTTAACTTACTTTATGCCTTATGTATTAAATATGGGGACAGATGGTGTTTTCTTAACAGAGCCTGTGTCAAATGTAATTAGCGGAAGTCTTTGCTTTATAACAATGCTGTGTACTGTATTGCCTGAGCTTAAGCGTATGGAAAAATAATTCTTATACAATTTTTATTAATATAATTATAAATAAGTGGCTTTAAGTTATTTTAATATAATACTTAAAGCCACTTAAGTATCCAGCTAACATTCACAATATTGTTACTACAAATATGATAATAGTTTAAAAAAAGATGTAAATATTCTCTTAAATTTCTCGTCCATATTCTTTAATATCCTCCAATAACAATTCATTTCTACAAGTATCAAGATTTAATAAATCAATACTATAAAGTGCTGGTAAATCTTCTACCTTTTCAACAAGCTCGTCAAAATTATCAACTCCTGATACTGCTATATCTATGTCACTTCTTTCTCTAACTGTTCCCATTGCCCTTGAACCGTATAAAATCACTCAAAACATTGACATTGCTACTCAAAATAGTTATAATTCAAACTGTTTGAATTATAACTATTTTTATTAAGGAGAACCAACATGGATAATTCATTACACTATCTTATTATGGCAAATCAAATGCTTGTGCAGAAAGCCTTGTTAGATAAATTAAAAGATACGGGGCTTACTATTGGTCAGCCGAAAATTCTTGACTTTCTAAAAGAACATGACGGAAGCAATCAAAAGGAAATTGCTAAAGCTTGTTTTTTAGAAGCAGGGTCGCTGACGACCATTCTTAATGGAATGGAAGAAAAGGGATTAATCACTCGTCAGATATTAAATGGCAACAAGCGAAGCTTTCACATTTTTATGACTGATAAAGGGAAAGAAAAACAACAGTTGATAAGCAACGCATTTTCTGAAATTGAAAAGAAAGCAGTACTTGATATTTCAGAAGAAGAATACAATAGTTTTATGTCTGTATACGAAAAAATCTATAAAAATTTATTAGATGAAAATAACAATAGATAGGAGATTTATCAATGAACAAATTAAAAAGATACCTTTTATTTTTAGTTGGATTGTTTGTAAGCTCGTTAGGTGTCAGTTTAGTAACTAAAGCTAATCTTGGTACATCGCCGATTTCATCAATTCCCTATGTACTTAGTTTGAATTTTCCCTTTACACTAGGCAATTTTACAATTATATTTAGCCTTTTTCTTATTGCATTGCAAGTTCTTATTTTAAGAAAGAATTTCAAAGCAGAATATATTTTGCAAATACCTGTTTCAATTGCATTTGGATATTTTATTGATTTTACGATGTACATATTTTTCTGGGTTAATCCGCAGAATTATCTCATAAAAATAGTCACTCTGCTTATTGGTTGTATCATATTAGGCTTTGGTGTTTACATTGAAGTTATAGCCGATGTTGTTATGCTTCCGGGTGAGTCATTTGTGCGTGCTATTGTGCAAACATGGAATACGAATTTTGGAACAACGAAAATTGTATTTGACTGCTCAATGACAATTATCGCTGGTATTCTTTCTTTTGTATTTTCCGGAAAATTAAATGGTGTTCGTGAAGGTACTGTTATTGCGGCTTTGTTAGTTGGTTTTATTGCACGATTATTCGGAAAGCACCTTGAATTTGTGAAACCTTTTCTATTTCCAGAAGATTACAAAAAGGAAAATGAAACAACTGATAATAAATCAAATGATACAACTACACATAAAAATGTTATCGTTATTGGCAGACAATATGGCTGTGGTGGTCACGATATAGGCAAAATGTTAGCAGAGAAATTCGGCTATGAATTTTATGACCAAGAAATTATTAAAATGATTGCTGGAACTACTGGAATGACTCCTGACTTTATTAGCAAGCAAGAAGAAAGCATGACTAATAGCTTTCTATATGATTTTGTAAATCAAATGTATCTGTACAAAGATAAAATGGAAGAAGCTCCTAAAGATAAGATTTTTGAAGCTGAGTCTAAGGTTATAAAGGACTTAGCAGCAAAAGGAAATTGTGTTATTATTGGAAGATGTTCTGATTATATTTTGCGCGATAATAAAAATGTATTGAAAGTATTTTTCCTCGCTCCAATAGAACAACGAATACAACGTATAATGAAAAAATCGGACATAACACAAAAAGAAGCTGAACAAAAAATTCACAAAGAAGATAAAAGACGAGCTGACAATTACCACTACTACACAGGCAGAATGTGGGGAATGTCTTCTAACTTTGATATCACATTCAATACAGATTTGGGAATTAATTATATTGAAAATTGTATTGAAAAGGCTTTATAAACCGAATTCTTATACCAAAATGGAATTTGAGTTATCACTAACATAAGTAACAAAAATGAGCTGATACACTAAAATTAGTACATCAGCTCATTTTTATTTTTCTATAAATATTTATTAATAGTCAAATAAATACTTGTAATTGACTTTACTATTTACTAAATATTACTTCTTTTCAACTCCAAGTGTTACATCTTCACCATTAATATTCCATTCTTTAACAAATCCCTTTGCTTCAGAAGCAATTATATCATCGGCAAGAACTACTGATTTAACTTGCTCTGCATTTCTTTCCATAAGGTCTGCAATTTTTTCGTTTCCAGATACATATACATTAATTCTATCCATAACTTCAAAGCCTGCGTCCTTACGCATTGTCTGGATTTTACTTACTATTTCTCTTACGAAACCTTCTTCGATAAGCTCTGGTGTAAGGTTAGTATCCATAACAACTGTAATACCCTTATCTGAGTTAGCAACGTAGCCTTCCATCTGTGTCATTTCAATAAGAAGGTCTGCTTTTTCAAGCTGGATATCCTGACCATTTACCTGTAATGTGATAAATCCTGTGTTGTTAAGGTCATCCATTGCCTTGTTACCATCAAATTCAGTAAGTTGCTTTCTGATTTCTCCTAAGAACTTACCATACTTAGGTCCTAATGTCTTAAGCTGTGGCTTAAATGTATAAGAAGTGAAATCTCTTACATCGTCTTTATACTCAACACTCTTAACATTTAATTCATCGGCAATGATATCTGTAAAGAATTCATTTAACTTCCACGAAGCTTTAATAAACATCTTGCCGATTGGCTGTCTGTTCTTGATGTTAGTAGCATTTCTACAAGCACGACCGATAACTACGGCATTTAATACATCTTCCATGTTATCTTCAAGTTCCTTGTCAATCCATTCTTCGTGAACTTCTGGGAAGTCGCAAAGGTGTACACTGATTGGAGCATTTTTATCAATACTGCATACAAGGTTTTTGTAAATGCTTTCTGTCATAAATGGTATCATTGGAGCTGCTGCTTTACAAAGTGTTACAAGTGTTGTGTAAAGTGTCATGTAAGCATTAATCTTATCCTGTTCCATTCCCTTAGCCCAGAAACGTTCTCTACAACGTCTTACATACCAGTTAGAAAGCTCGTCAACAAAGTCTTCTAATGTTCTAGCTGTTTCTGTAATCTTGTAGTTATTAAGATTTTCATCAACTGTCTTTACTACAGTATTTAACTTAGAAAGTATCCATTTATCCATTACTGGAAGCTTGTCATATTCAAGTGTATACTTTGTAGCGTCAAATTCATCAATATTAGCATAGAGTACAAAGAACGCATAAGTGTTCCAGATTGTGCCCATGAACTTTCTTTGACCTTCTGTAACAGCCTTGTCATGGAATCTGTTAGGAAGCCAAGGTGCTGAATTTTCGTAGAAATACCAACGAATAGCATCTGCTCCATGCTTATTTAAAGCTTCCATTGGGTCAACTGCATTTCCCTTTGACTTACTCATCTTCTGACCGTCTGCGTCTTGAACGTGACCTAATACGATAACATTTTCATAAGGTGCTTTGTTAAATAAAAGTGTTGAAATAGCAAGGAGTGAGTAGAACCAACCTCTTGTCTGGTCAACAGCTTCTGAAATAAACTTAGCTGGGAACTGTTGTTCAAAAAGTTCTTTATTTTCAAATGGATAGTGATGTTGTGCAAATGGCATTGAACCTGAGTCAAACCAACAGTCAATAACTTCTGGAACTCGCTTCATTGTGCCACCACATTTTCCACACCTACAAGTAACGGCATCAATGTATGGTCTGTGAAGCTCTATATTGTCTGGGCAATTTTCAGACTTTTCTTTAAGTTCTTCAATGCTTCCGATTGACATCATATCGCCACAATCTTCACATTGCCAAATATTAAGAGGTGTACCCCAATATCTGTTACGGCTGATACCCCAGTCCTGAACATTTTCAAGCCAAGCTCCGAAACGACCTGTACCGATTGTTTCTGGTATCCAGTTAATTGTCTTGTTGTTAGCTATTAAGTTAGCCTTAACTTCTGGGTCAGTCATCTTGATAAACCAAGACTCTCTTGCATAGTAAATAAGTGGTGTATCACATCTCCAACAGAATGGATAATCGTGTTCAAACTTAGGAGCGTCAAATAACTTTCCTTCTTTATCAAGGTCTTTTAATACTTCTGGGTCAGCTTTCTTTACAAAAAGTCCTGCATAAGGAGTTTCGGCTGTAAGTTCACCCTTACCGTCTACGAACTGAACAAATGGTAAATCATAATTGCGTCCAACCTTAGCATCATCTTCACCAAAGGCAGGTGCAATATGAACGATACCTGTACCATCTGACATAGTTACATAAGTGTCACAAGTTACAAAATGTCCTTTCTTATGCTGCTTTTTAGCAGCTTCTCCTGCACATTCAAAAAGTGGTTCATATTCTTTATATTCAAGGTCTTTACCTGTGTATTTTTCAAGAACTGTGTAATCAACGCCTTCTCCACTTACACTTTCTGTTACCTTACCATCTTCGTCTGTTGCAAGCTCTTTTCCATCAACAGTTTGTCCTGCTTTAACTGCAAGTCCTGAAAGTACCTTATCAAGAAGTGCCTGTGCCATATAATAAGTATATCCGTCAGCAGCTTTAACCTTAACATATGTTTCATCAGGATTAACACAAAGTGCTACATTAGATGGAAGTGTCCAAGGAGTTGTTGTCCATGCAAGGAAATAAGCATCTTCACCTATAACCTTGAAACGAACTACTGCTGAACGTTCTTTTACACTCTTATAACCTTGTGCTACCTCGTGTGATGAAAGTGGTGTTCCACAACGAGGGCAGTAAGGAACTATCTTAAAGCCTTTGTATAATAACTTCTTATCCCAAATCTGCTTTAATGCCCACCATTCTGACTCGATAAAGTTATTGTCATAAGTTACATAAGGGTTATCCATATCAGCCCAAAAACCTACTGTAGAAGAAAAATCTTCCCACATTCCCTTATATTTCCATACACTTTCTTTACAATGCTTAATAAATGGCTCAAGTCCGTATTCTTCAATCTGCTCCTTGCCATCTAAGCCAAGCTTCTTTTCAACTTCAAGCTCTACTGGAAGTCCATGTGTGTCCCAACCAGCCTTACGAGGAACCATATATCCTTTCATTGTACGATAACGAGGTATCATATCCTTTATAACTCTTGTCAACACATGACCAATATGTGGCTTACCATTAGCTGTTGGAGGACCATCATAAAATGTATAAGTTTCTCCTTCTTTACGACTGTCAATACTTTTTTGGAAAATGTCATTGTCTTTCCAAAACTTTTCAACTTCTCTTTCTCTTTCAACAAACTTTAAGTCTGTAGGCACTTTTTCGTATACCATTGTTACTTCCTTTCTTAATCAGATATTATTAATAAATGTATCTGAAAATATATTTATTAAATCTTTGCCTGCTGGAGATTTTTAGTATAAAAAACCCCTCCGCCGTAAAGGCGGAGGGGTTATAAAATAATCCATTACCAATTACGACATACCAGCATATGCGTCCCTAATAACGGTGGGATTACCGTCTTCATTTACTTTCTTGTTAAATATTAAATAACTAAGATTTCTATTCAGATGCTTAGAAGTGATATTCAAGTATATCCTACTAATATCGGCTTACACCGTCCCGACTCGCTATAACTTTCTTATATACTCTACTGTCTTCGTCATCGCATTTGTTATTATTTTAATAGTTTTTTCTAAGTATGTCAATATTTCCAATCAACTATTTTCATAGCTTTCAATTTTACAGTAAGTTATGTACGTTTGCCAATTATTTATAGCTTTCTTCATTAACATTAAATTTTATGACTGTGACTGTTGCTTTTCTACTTGTGCTTTTATATTAGCTAACTTCTCGTACTTTTCTTCGGCTTTTACTGCTGCCGGCTTAATATTATGACTAGCTTTAGCTCTTTGTTTTTCCATAATAAATTTATCAAGTTTTGGATAAATTCTTTTTATTCTTACACCATAAAGTATACGATTAGGACTTAATTGTTGCGTTCGTGCCAACACCCCTTTTAAGTCCATATTGAACTCATCAAACATACACATTATATGCACTTCTGTACCTTTTGGACTGTCTAGTTCTTTGTCTGTAATAAATGAAAAACCATTCGTACTTACATCGTGCATAAGAACGTCCATTGCCACTTGATTAGCACCAACTTGCACAACTGCACCTCTATCAACAGGTAGTCTATATGCGTTACGTCTATTATAAAGTTTGCCATTGTCTTTTTGAATTACTCTATGATAATAATTCTTTCCAAGCCTTACATGACGAACTTCTACATCTTTCCATATTATAGGAAGCATTTTACTGTTAATACTGCTCATTTCAAGGTAAACATTATCTGATACAAAACTTATTGCCTCATTATTATCATTTTTTATCTCTTCAATTAAAAGAGTTTCGCCGTAAGGTTCAACAACTTTTGATTTAAAATCCAGCTTTTCACCATTAGCCATTGCACTAATAGTTATTTCTGTTCCTGGTTTTAATGCAAGAACGTCCATTATTTTTACTCTCCATTCTTGTGCTGTTTTGCACCAAATATATTTTGAAAATGGTTACATTTAATTTACATGTCCTTTTACTACTTCAAAAGTTCCATCTTCATTTGTAACTATACCAGTATAAGTCAAATCTAATGCACCATTTTTCATATACCATAAACCATATTCATTTTCTGCTAAACCTGTATAACTTAAATCTAATGCACCATTTCTTATATACCACCAGCCATACTCATTAAGTGCCATGCCTGTATAGCTTAAATCTAACGCACCATTTCTCATATACCACCAGCCGTATTCATTAAGTGCCATGCCTGTATAGCTTAAATCTAACGCACCATTTCTTATATACCACCAGCCGTAATCATTAAGTGCCATACCTGTATAACTTAAATCTAACGCACCATTTCTTATATACCACCAGCCATACTCATTAAGTGCCATGCCTGTATAATTCCAATCTATTGTTCCATTACTTACATACCACCAGCCATACTCGTTAAGTGCCATGCCTGTATAATCCCAGTCTATTGTGCCATTCTTTACATACCACCAACCATACTCATTAAGTGCAAGTCCTGTATAACTATAATCTGGTTCATCATTACGATAATAAACCCATGTATCTCCATCTAATACAAGTCCATTACGACTTCCTATAACAGTACCATCACTGTTAAGTCCATAGAAAGAAATACTTCCTTCTTCTGATGTATACCATATAATTGAACCATTAACACATATTGGCTCGCAGTCTGAAATATTACCTTTCATTGTATAAATCGGACTTGTTTGATTTCCATTTGCATCTATATATGTATAACTAATTTCTCCTGAGCCATCTTTTTCTTGTCCATAAGTCCACATAAGAAAATACTTATTATCGTCTACCTTTACCATATATGGTGTTGTAGCTGAAAGACCATCTTGAATATTAGTTATCCAATTAATAAATGTATGTCCATCTTCTTTTGACTTACCAAGAACACATATATTACTGTAATATCCATCATTTTGCTGGTCAATTGAAGATGCTGCAACAAGATATGCACTATTTGTTACTTCAAAACCACCTACAGTTGCATTAGTTGTATTATCTCCGATATTTCCTGCTATACTAAGAAGGTCTGTTGACTTGCAATTTTCTCCCCAACCAAGATTAGATATAAACTTTCCTGTTGTAAAATCTGTAGGATATTCTATAAGTGCTATGCTTCGTGGATATGCGTCACCGTGGTCAACTGCAACGATATGATTACCATCAGTTTTTATAAACTGATTAAATGAATGACTTACATAACCATAAGATACATTCATTATATCTGTATAATAATCTGTAATCTGCATTTGGTTTTCATCTACTTGAATTGTAACATTAGCCTGATGGTTATATCCATCTTCTGAAGTATACATCTGATGACATGTTCTTATAAGAAGATAACCATTAGCTTCTGTCATTCTTAAGCTTCCAGCCATAAATGGAACTGTTGTATTACAGTCACTTAAACCTGTTGAAGTTATTCTATTCCAATTCTTGTCATACTTTGTAATTCTATAACATTCAACATCAGCTAATTCATTATTATTACTTTGTCCTGTTACAAGATAATACGCATCACTTCCTTCATAGAAACCACCAAATATTGGTAACTCTGTCGGAATTTGGTTATAAGCAATTACATTATATTCTGAGTCATAATACTCAACATATACATTTGTTCCATCTGACTGAACTCTCATCAATGTGCCATTATCTGTACTAACAAGGTATGACTTGATAGTAGATGCCCATCTTCCATAATTATGTTGTTTTGTATTTGTCTGTAACTCTGAAACCTTTGTTACTTCTGCTCTTACATTAACTACTGAATTACCTGTAAATACTAATGTTGCTGACATAGCAGTTGTTGCAAGTGCTCCTACAAAAAGCTTCTTTGCACTATAAAACTTATTTTTCATACTTCTTCCTCCTTAATGTAATTTAAAATTCATAAAAATAATATTGTATACTTATATTTTTAGTTAATTTTTATATTTTGAATTTATTATATTTATATTTATTTCACCGATTACTTTTTGTTTATCAATAATTTTTACTTTTCCTTGAGAAATATTATATTGATGAATATCTTCATTTGGTAATCTTAATTCTAAATTCAAAGGTATAATATTCTTTTTATTTTTTTCAAGCTCATCTTCTGGATTTAATTTTGGCCAAATTCCTTTTTTAGTACCTTGAGATACTATTACATCTAACTTTTCAGTTGTATATGAAAGATTTCTTGCATTTTTATCTACTTTTATACGTAAATATACACTAACTATATTAGGTTCAATGTAATATTTTACTATTCCCATATTATTAATATCAATTGTACAATCTGTAATATAATTTTGTGTTAAATCTATTTTTTGATAAACTTTATCTGATTTATTTTCATCAGTGAATTTCTCTAGCATAAACATTGCTAATATAGTTAAAATCACTAAGACTATACTTATAATTTTTCGATTAAATTTGTTCATACTTATTTCGCCATTTCTCTTTAATCTTTTTTAATATACATTTACTGCCTAGTATAATTATAGCTATTACTCCGGGCATACAATTTAATTGACAATTCCCACAAAAACCAGTGCAATTATTTGCCATACCTAGTGAAGATATAGGTATACCTAAAGAAATAAAGAAAGTAATAATTTTATTTTTCATATTTATTTTTCTCTCTTTCCATAAGAAACAGCTTTTACAGGGCAATTATACACACATTCTTCACAAATAATACAATTATATACATTCGTTTGGGCTTTGTTTTGTACAATTTTTATTGATTCCATAGGACAAACTTTACTACATTTTTGACAACCAATACATTTTGTTTTATCAATATTAATCCTTGATACAAAATCAAATTTACAACCTAGAGCATGAATTAGATTTTGCACTGCTCCTACAGGACATAAAAAATTGCAATATCCTCTACCACCTTGGGTAAATAATCCCAAAATAATTACCCATACAAAAGTAGTAATTATCAAAGTTGATGTTAACGAGATAAAATAACCCCAAATAAAATAATTAGTGAATAAATCAAATAAATAAAAATTACAATAGTTACATGCTAATAATCCGCCAAAAAATGGCAAAATCATATAACCTGTAAGCATACCATAGCGAATAGGTGTTATATCTACATATTTACTCCAATTAATTTTGTATTTCGTAGGTATTAAACGACTTAAATATTCAGTACTTGCACCTGCTGGACAAAGTTTCCCACAAAAAATAGCACCTTTAAAGAAAGATATTATCCCCAAAACCACTAAAAAAGAGACAAAAGCAATATCCATAGCAAAGAATTTTCCATCTAATAAATGCTCAATTTGAATACGAAAACAACTACTATGAATAGATATCTCATTGATATCTCGACCAAAAAGATAAAATATAGCCTTAGTAAATAATGCTCCAGGTGCATAAAACAATATAAAACCTAGCATATATCCAATAATTCGTTTTATTTGAAAATACATACAAACTCTCTTTCTAGATAAATTAAGGATAGAGCAAAAATCACCCTATCCTTATTAATAATTAATTACTTATTTTTAATTAGAAATTATAACGTACACCTACACTATATGTGCGACCTGATGTAGCTTCACTAGAATAAAATTCTCTATCAAAAATATTATTGATAGCAAATTGTACACTTGTTGAATCAGAAAGCTGATAATTTATAGCAGTATTTACAATAAAATATGGATCTTCTGCACCATATTCACCAGTTACATCATCAGGTGCTTGTCTTGCACTAACGTATTGACAATCAAGAAGTGCGTTCCACTTATCTTGTTTGTAATTAAATCCTGCGTGCATCAAATGTTTTGGAATACCATAATCATTACTATTTACATCTTTTAAATTAGTACCTGCAACTTTACTTTGTTCTACTTTACCAGATTGCCAAGCATAGTTAAAATATGCAGACCAATTATCATCAAATTGATGATTTGCTTCAAATTCTATTCCACGACGTTTTTCTGTACCATAATTTTCATATTGTTTATATTCTGCTTTATTAGTACCAGGTTTATAATGTGTTGTATATAAAATTTTATCATCTGTTTTTACTTGATACAAGGACAAACCTATATTAGTTCTTTCTGATAATTGTTTTTTCATTCCGATTTCAAATGTATTTGATGTCTCTGGATCAAGATCTGGATTAGCTATAACACCGCCCATATCACCACCACCATCACGGTATACTTGATATAATGGTGGTGGATTAAAAGAATGGCCATATGATACATAATAATTAGTATCTTCATCAGCTTGATAATTTAAAGAAATTTTAGGACTAATTTCATCATATGTTGCTGAATCATAATTTAAACTTCGTGTTACCGCACCTGTTTTTTTATCGTAATAGATACTGTAACCATCTGTTTTTTCAAAATGATCCCATCTTACACCTAAATACATAGTTAATGGATCGCTTATTTGATATTCATCTTGAATAAATAAAGCTATATTTTTAGCTTTACCACCATGTTTTTCATATAAACCATTATTACCCCAATTGGTATTTACAGAACCATGGTCACGCCAATTATTTAAATAAATTCTATCTTGGTCAAAGCTTTCTTGTTTATAGCTACCACCAACTAAAATATTATGTTTACCGATATCTTCCCATACTTTTTGAAAATCAAAATTATATGTTTTTCCTGGATAATATGAGTCAGTACCTTCTCCATTCCAATTAATATTTTTAGCCCCACTTGCATTACTATATCCATTTTTTTTCATATCTAAATAACCAAAATTAGCACTAAATTTATTGGCCTCATCTACATAATTTAATACATGTAAATCAGATTCTTTTTTGCCGTCATAACCAAGATAACTAGAAATACTTGGCGATAAAATCAAACCATTGCCAATATCTACTTTTTCACCAAAAATAGGTTTTCCATTTACAGTTATTGTAGAAAATGGATTTTTATAGCTATATTCACTTTCTGTATGAATATAATTATATTTTAAAGATTTATCTTCATCAAAATCATATTTTATATGTGCAGAAATATTTTCGTTTTCCCATTGTTTTTCTCCACGACCACCTAACAAATACTTGCCCGTACTTAATTGTGGTGGGATATTATCTGGTTTTATATTTGCTGTACCTTTTTTGGCATTTCCTGTATAATAATAGCCTTTAAATCCATCAGATTTACGATTTTCATAGCCTAAACCTACAGATAATTTTTCATCTACTTGCATATTAGCATATACAGCTTTTTTCCATGTATTGTTACTACCATAATCTAAAACAGCATTGATTTTAGATTCACCTTTAGCCATAGTTTGATCTTTTGTAATAATATTTACTACAGCACCTACAGCTCTACCACCATATAATGATGAACCAGCACCTTTTACCACTTCGATACGTTCAATATTTTCAACTGGGAGCATTTCCCATTCCATATTGTTATTATAAGTGGTATTCATTGGCATTCCATCTAATAAAATTAAAATATTATCTGACTCAAAACCTCTAATTTGAATACCACCTTGAGCTACTTGGCTCATATATACACCTGGCAATTGTTGTAATGCCTCAGGTACAGATTTTACATTTCTTTCTTGAATATCTTGTGCTGTTACTACATCTACACTCGCTGGGGTTTCTTTTAATTCTTTTAATGTTTTAGTAGCAGTAACTACCATTTCTTGTAATTGAAAAGTAGGTACTTGTTCTGTTTCTTGAGCCATTGCAAAATTACTATTTAAAATTACACTACCACAAACTAAACTAGTTACTAATAATTTTTGTTTAATATTATACAAAATTTTTCCTCCTAAATATTATTTATGTGTACCAAAAACAACTTTAATATTATTTTTTTGCAGAAAGTCGACAATTTCTTGTATTTTAGGACAAAGAACTTTTTTATGCGTTTGTTCATCTATTATTTCTGTACAAATGCCTACATGGACAATATCTGTTTTTACAGACAATATTCTTTCTAATTTTTCTAATAAACCTTCTTGGTTATTTAATAAAACTTCATCACAACCATTACAAGTCCAAAAAGCAACTAATTTTGTATCATCATTGGTATATTGAGTAAAAAGTCCCTTTTTGTTATAAAAAGCATCTAAACAACTAGCACCTGTGCATACATCATTGGCTTTTAAACATGTTAAAATAGCGATATTTTTCATATACATAACCTCTTTAAAATATTTAAATTGTTTATTTAAAATGTTTTGGTAAAAAACGTATATTTATATTGTCATTAGGTAAAGCCTCTATTTTGGTATCAACTTCATATAAATCTTTAATAAATTTTTCAGTTAATAAGTCTTTTGGTTTTCCTGCACCTACAATTTGTCCATCTTTTAAAGCTACTAAACGATCACAATACATAGCAGCAATATTTAAATCATGAATAGCTGCTATAACTGTTAAATTTAAACTCTTTACAATATCCATGATTTGTAATTGATATTTAATATCCAAATGATTTGTAGGTTCATCTAAAATTAAAGACTCAGTTTCTTGAGTTAACGCTCTAGCTAAAATAACTCGTTGTTGTTCTCCTCCAGATAAAGTAGTAAAATTTCTTTCAACAAAATCTTTTAATCCTACTTTTTCTAAAGCATTTCTAGCTATTTTATAATCAATTTCATTATCTCTTTCTAAAATTTTTTTATGTGGAGAACGACCCATTAATACTACATCTAAAACTTTAAAGTCAAAATTATAAAAATTATGTTGAGCTACTACTGCTAAATCTAATGCTGTTTGACGAAAAGACAATTCATCTATATTTTTTCCATTAAATAAAATTTTGCCTTCACTAGGTTTCAATATACGGTAAATACATTTTAAAAAAGTAGATTTTCCACTACCATTTGGACCTATTATTCCTAAAAACTCTTTATTTTTTACATCTATGTTTATACCCTTTAAAATTTCTTTATTCCCAATAAACTTCTTTACTTGTTCACTTATTATTTCCATTTAATTACCTCCAAAACCATATG
>OOAK01001014.1_pt1 | contig 22392 bp, 15 predicted proteins | sample 1671811 | NCBI WGS metagenome assembly OOAK01 (sample SAMN06348195, study PRJEB24527) | human gut metagenome | biome: human gut; feature: ankylosing spondylitis patient; material: feces | host: Homo sapiens | place: China | collected 2015-10 | reverse complement strand
AATGTATGCTATGTTCGATTATTTCGGACTTTATACAATGGATGAGGCTGATTTGGAAGACCATGCTAATCAGTCGATCAGTGATATGCCTTCTTGGATACCTGCTTTTGTTGATCGTATTGACCGTATGGTACTTAGAGATCGCAATCATCCAAGTGTAATTTTCTGGAGCTTGGGTAATGAAGCTGGAGGAGGAAGTAACTTCCAGGCTTGTTATGATGCAGCAAAACGATTGGACAACCGCCCCATACACTATGAGGGTACACGCGATGGAAAAGAGTATGGCGGAAATCGTTTTAGTGACTTGTATTCGAAGATGTATCCGGGTATGAAATGGATGAATACATATGTAAGTTCATTGGATAAACCGATGTTTATTTGTGAGTATGCTCATGCCATGGGTAATGCTATTGGAAATTTAAAAGAATACTGGGAAAGCATTGAAGGAAGTTCGGCTACTATTGGTGGAGCTATTTGGGACTGGGTAGATCAGGCTATTTATGAACCTCATGAAATGAAAAAAGGTATTTATCGTCTGCATACAGGGTATGATTTTCCAGGTCCTCATCAGGGTAACTTCTGTTCGAATGGAATAATTCCGGCAACTCGTGAAGAATCGCCTAAGTTGAAAGAAGTAAAAGCTGTATATCAGTATGTACATTTTGCTGATAAGGGAGTTGATGTAAAAAGAAATGAGGCTAAAGTGTTGCTGAAAAACACATATGATTTCCTTTCACTTGATAAATTCTATTTGCGGTGGCAAGTTGTAAAAGACGGTTTTCGTATGCAACCGGATAGTATGATGCTTCCAGCTGTAATGCCTGATGATTCACTGTTGGTGGCATTGAATTTAGAAGGTGTTAATTTAAAGAAGGCTATAAAGAACGGTGAGGAAGTCATGCTTGATTTGTATGTATGTCGTACAGATGCTGAAACTTGGGCTGGTGCTGGGCATGAGGTTGCAAAACAGCAATATGAATTGTCTGCACGAAAGGAATTACCTGAGTTAAAGAGCTTACATGGAAAGAAACAGAAGTTGACTGTTTCTGACAATGAAAACTTATTGACGGTCAAAAATGCTTATATAGAAGCCGCTTTCAATAAGACAACGGGGCAATTGGTTACATTAGTTATGAACGGCCAGCAGGTTGTCAGTCAGGGAGGAGGATTTGTGTACGATAATCATCGTTGGATTGAGAATGATAAATTTACTGAAACGGGTAATGGGCTGTCAGAAAAAGGAACATGTACGGTGACCGAAGAGAAAGGCAATATTATTGTTACCACTAACCGTGAAGGTAGTTTATGTAGTACGGATATCGTATATACATTTACTCAAACGGGAGTAATGGATATGGAGGTTGTTTTCCGTCCGCATACAGCTGATTTACGTCGTTGCGGCTTGGTGGCAAATATTGACTCTACGTTGAACAATATCGACTATTATGCATATGGTCCATGGGAAAATTATAATGACAGAAAAGACGGTTGTATGGTAGGTCGTTATACGACAACAGTGGAGGATATGGAAGTTCCTTATATGAAACCTCAGTCTATGGGAAATCGTGAAGGCCTTCGTGAACTGACTTTATATAATAAAGAAGGTAAAGGTGTAAAGATTCAGACTGAAGGTAATGTGTCGTTTTCAGCTCTGCGATATACAGATAAAGATTTGATGGAAGGACAGCATGCTTGGGAGTTAGAGACACGTCCGTATATTGTGCTTCATCTGGATGCTGTACAGCGTGGAGTAGGAAATGCTAGTTGTGGGCAGGATGTAGATACATTACCTGCTTATCGTGTTCCACAACAAGAAATGAAGTATAAATTACGTTTCTTTACTTGTTCTCTGAATAATTAAGTCATATTAATCAGAAGTCAAAGCTGATATCTAAGAAGTTTAATATTGATGAAGACATTCTTATAGTCAGTTTAGACTTCTGATTTTTATTTATATCTTAGTATTAATAGAAACTATATTGAAGGTAGTTTCGTAGATAATTTGTTAGCCTATGAAAAAATTATTATCATTTTTAGTTGTGCTTTCATGCGTTCTCGGTATAAAAGCGGCAGATACAGTCTTTATAAAGAATCCTCAAATACCAATTCTGATAGAGCGGCATGATAATGTTTTATGTTATATGCGTATTAATGCGCACGAGGCAAAGGTCTTGGATAATGTTTCTGTGACATTTGGACAAGATGTACCTTTAGAGAAGATTAAATCAGTAAAACTATACTATGGAGGTACTGAAGCTATTCAGGACAGAGGAAAGAACCGTTTTGCTCCTGTAGAATATATTTCCGCTCATGCGCCAGGCAAGACTTTGTCTGTCAATCCGTCATATGCTATTAAGAAATCTGAAATTGTTCCCCAAAAGAATTCTGTATTGTTGACTGGAAATCAGAATTTATATCCGGGAATAAATTTCTTTTGGGTCAGTATAGAAATGAAGCCAGAAGCATCGTTGCTTACAAAAATCACTGCTGAAGTGACGGGGGTAACAGCAGATGGTCAGTCGTTACCAGTTAAATGTGTATCAGCACCGAATGTTATACGTCGTTTGGGAGTAGGTGTGCGTCATGCCGGAGATGATGGTGCAGCAGCTTTTCGTATCCCAGGTCTGGTGACAACCAATAAAGGTACATTGTTAGGTGTATACGATGTGCGTTATAACAGTAGTGTGGATTTGCAGGAACATATTGATATCGGTTTGAGCCGGAGTATTGACGGTGGAAAGACTTGGGAAAAAATGCGTCTGCCTCTAGCTTTTGGAGAATACGGTGGGCTGCCAGCAGCTCAGAATGGTGTAGGAGATCCCTCAATTTTGGTTGATACAAAAACAAATACAATCTGGATTGTTGCAGCATGGACACACGGAATGGGTAATCAGCGTGCATGGTGGAGCTCACAGCAAGGTATGGATGTAAATCATACGGCTCAGCTTGTTTTAGTAAAAAGTACAGATGATGGAAAAACCTGGTCTGAGCCGATTAATATAACCGAACAAGTAAAACACCCTGAATGGTATTTTTTGTTGCAAGGTCCGGGTAGAGGTATTACTATGGAGGATGGTACATTGGTATTTCCTATTCAATATATAGGTAAAGACCGGATTCCTAATGCTGGTATTATGTATAGTAAGGATAGAGGAGAAACATGGACCATTCATAATCATGCACGTACAAATACTACGGAAGCTCAGGTTGCTGAAGTTGTTCCTGGAACACTGATGTTGAATATGAGAGATAATCGTGGGGGAAGCCGTGCTGTTTATACAACTTCTGATTTGGGCATGACGTGGAAAGAACATGAGTCATCACGAACAGCATTACCTGAGCCTGTTTGTATGGCAAGTCTTATCAGTGTGAAAGCAGCGGACAATGTTTTAGGTAAGGATATATTGATTTTTTCGAACCCGAATACAACCAATGCTCGTAAAAATATTACTATAAAAATAAGCCTTGATGGTGGAAATACATGGGCACATCAGTTGCTTTTAGACGAAGGTGAGAACTGGGGTTATTCGTGTCTTACGATGGTAGATAAAGAAACGATTGGCATTCTTTATGAAAGTAGTGTTGCACATATGACTTTCCAATGTATCAAGCTAAAGGATATCGTGCAGTAAGTAAAAAATATATGTATTTATTAATATAAGAATTTCCCTTCGTATTTCATGGAAACGTGAATACGAAGGGAAATCTTTTATTTTGAAGCTCTCAATATTTCTCGTTTTCCACCTGGAGGGCCTGGAAGACGTTCTACTGTAAATCCCGCAGTTTGTAGCATTCGGCGTATTACTCCTTTAGCACAGTATGTTGTGAGAATACCACCAGAATTTAGAGAAGCATATAAGGTGTTGAATAGTTCTTGGCTCCACATTTCCGGTTGTTTTTCTGGGGCAAAAGCGTCAAAGTAGATGAGGTCAAATGCTCCTTGGAATTTATAGTTCGTAAAATCTCCTTCTACTTTATGTAAAGTAAAGTAAGGTGTTAAGCTTATATCTGTATTCCATGCTGAATTATGCAGTGCATAGAAGTCGTTACTACGTTCTGGGCAGATCTGTTCTGGATAGGCAAGTTGATGTACAATATCATTACTTACAGGGTAGCGTTCTATTGTTGTATAGTGAACTTGACGTTTTGAATTATCAGCTTCCAGCAGAGTGAGAAATGCATTGAGCCCGGTTCCGAAACCGATTTCCAGTATTCGCAGTGTAGAGGAGGAATGATGTTTCATTCCCATGTTGATAAATATATGTTCAGACTCCGTCAAAGCCCCTTTTACGGAATGATAATGTTCGTTTAGTTCAGGTACGAAAAGTGTATAACTTCCATCTGCAGTTTGTTCTAGTTCTATCATAAATTAAAATTGATATAATAATTATTTTAGAAAAGGCTGATAATACCAAGAGTTGCTGCTACTAATATAGCGTAACGAGCCAGCTTTCCGATGCTCATTGAAATAGTAACAATCCCAATATGAGCTCTCATCAATCCTAGTACAATTAAAATAGCATCTCCTACTACAGGCAAAAAAGAGAATAATGCCATCCATGCTCCCCTTCCATGTATAAATCGGGTAGCACGTTCCATTTGTTTCGGAGTTACTCCAAGGTATTTTTCTATCCATTCCATTTTTCCAAGATGGCCTATCCAATAGCAGGTAAGTCCACCTAAAACGTTGCCTGCTGTTGTGGCAATGGTAGACCATACAGGGTCGAGCCCTAAGCCAACACAAGCAAGTAGGACTGCTTCAGAACTGAAAGGTAAAATTGTTCCGGCAAGAAAAGCAGATAAGAACATACCAAAATATCCCCAGTCGGTCAGAAGTTGAAGAAATATATCCATAAATTAAATAAGCACAATGCAAACCAGATAACAAGAACCGTAATAAAAGTTATTCGGGTAAATTTACTGAAAGTAAGTGAAAAAAAATGTCCTCCCATAAATACCATCGGAATAATAGCTAAAGGAAGTAATGCTTTAATATGAGATGGTTGTAAAACCATAAGAATATTTATCCATACTCCCATGGATAGTATCACTTGTAATAAAATACGAGTTTGTACTTTGTCTTTATATGCAAATCGTAAATAAGGAATACTAAATGCAATCCATAATATTGTGATAACTCCCCATAAAGTATAATAGCTGAAATGTATGGATGCATAATTTATTTGATCAAACTGTAGAATATGCGAAATTACATTGTAGAATTCTTCGGTTTGATCCGTATACAAGTCATATCCCAGCAGAAGCCAGTAAGGTAATGTAAAGCCAATGATTCCGGCAAAAAAGGTTTTTCCTTCAAGCGAACGAAGGTTAATCATATGAATATATAGTAGCGGAGTAATCCAAGCTATACAAGGAAGAATAAGGCTACTTAACCCCATCCACAAAAAAGCATGGAATATGGCAGTCGAAGCATGGGGAGATTCATAGCTTTGAAACAGTGAATATAGCATACAAAGAAAGAATACTGGAAGTAATAGTGTAACATCCCATGTATGCAAGAAAGGTGTTGCCGCATAAAACAGAAGAAAAAAAGAAGCAGGAAGCGTCGTACGTGTACGTATCAGTGCAAACTTCGTATCCGTCTCCAGTAGCAGGTAAGTAGTAAGGCTGAATATTAATAACGAGCCAATATTTGCCCATAAATGTGGAGTCGATATGACCCATAGAATAAGTGTTAAAGTACTTACAACTGGAAGTGTGGCACGTCCTGTCGCAACTTCGTATTGAAATCTGTTTCTGGTCTGGATCATGTGACGGATATTGATGACAAAAGAAATGTCACCACAGCTACACTCATTTACTCTTTAAACAGAATAATTGGTGTAACTGTGGTGATGAATTGAAATATTATAAGTCGAAACCGATATCAGAACGGAAATATTTCTTTTCGAATGAAATTTTTCCGGCATTGGTAAAGGATTGTTTCAATGCTTCTTCCTTGTTGGTACCGTATGAGCTGACAGCTATCACACGACCTCCGGATGTGACAACCTGATTATCTTTCAATGCTGTTCCGGCATGGAATACGATGCTGCCTCCTGCTTTAGCTTCTTCGATTCCTGTTATAGGGAATCCTTTTTCATATGCTTCTGGATAACCGCCAGATACTAGCATAACGCATACTGCAGAACGTGAATCTATTTCAAGTGTCTTTTCATTGAGGTTTCCTGTCGCTACTCCTTCAAACAGTTCCACAAGGTCACTCTTAATGCGCAGCATAACACTTTCAGTTTCAGGGTCACCCATACGGACATTGTATTCAATAACCATCGGTTCACCTTTTACGTTAATCAAACCGAAGAAGATAAATCCTTTATAATCGATGCCTTCAGCTGCCAGGCCTTCTACTGTCGGACGAATAATGCGTTCGTCTACTTTCTTCATCCAAGCTTCGTCTGCAAACGGTACTGGCGAAACAGAACCCATACCTCCGGTATTCAGACCTTTATCGCCCTCGCCGATACGTTTGTAATCTTTTGCTTCAGGTAAGATTTTATAGTTCTTTCCGTCAGTCAAAACGAAAACAGAACATTCGATACCACTCAAAAACTCTTCGATAACAACGGTTGCCGATGCATTACCGAACATACCGCCGAGCATTTCTTTCAGTTCTTTTTTTGCTTCCTCTAAAGTCGGAAGAATCAGTACACCTTTTCCAGCACACAAACCGTCAGCTTTCAATACATACGGAGCTTGTAATGTTTCGAGGAAAGCAAGACCTTCTTCCAGATTAGCAGAAGTAATGCTTTTATATCCAGCTGTCGGGATGTGATGACGTTGCATGAATCCTTTAGCGAATTCTTTACTTCCTTCGAGTACGGCACCTGCTTTTGACGGACCGATTACTGGGATATTGGCCAATGCAGCATCGTTCTTAAAGAAGTCGTAGACACCTTTTACCAATGGATCTTCAGGGCCTACTACTACCATGTTGATACCATTTGCTATAACAAATTCTTTGATAGCTTCGCAATCGTCTGCTTTTATCGCTACATTTTCACCAACTTCACGTGTTCCGGCATTACCTGGAGCGATGTATAGTTTTTCTATTTTCGGACTTTGGGCGATTTTCCATGCTAGTGCATGCTCACGTCCACCTGAACCTAACAGTAACAGTTTCATATGTTTACAGTATTATGATTTGTTTCTTTATTTTATTTCAAATGATCAAGAAAATAACGGGTGATGTGTTCGTGCAAGTGTACGCGGTCGCGCCCCATCATGTTGTGACCGTCTTCCGGATAGATGAAGAAATCTGGATGAGTTCCAGCGTCAATACAAGCACGTAAAAAACTGATGCTGTGTTGCGGTACACAGGTAGGATCCATTCCACCGATAATTACTTCCAGACGACCTTTCAAGTTACCAGCCTTTAAGCGAAGATTTGATTCTTTATATCCTTCAGGATTAGCTTGTGGAGTATCCATGTATCTTTCTCCATACATAACTTCGTAGAATTGCCAGTCGATAACCGGACCACCAGCTACTCCTACCTTGAAGATATCCGGATAAGTCAGCATAAGATTAGTTGTCATGAATCCCCCGAAGCTCCATCCATGAACACCGATTTTGTCTGCATCAACATATGGAAGTGATTGCAGGAACTTGGCTCCTTGTACTTGGTCTTTCATTTCTTCTGTACCAAGATGGCGGAAGGTACAATTTTCGAACTTAATACCGCGATTATCACTTCCACGGTTGTCAACAGTAAGCATTACATAACCTTGTTGTGCCATGTAAAGATCCCATCCACGTGCATCATAAAAACGGGTATTATGTATCATTTGTGCATGTGGACCTCCGTATACGTAAATAATAGCCGGATATTTTTTGTTCGGATCGAAATTAACAGGCTTAATTAAGCGGTAATACAAATCTGTTTCTCCATCGGCTGCTTTAATTGTTCCGATAGTAATTTCCGGTAAATTGTAGTTTTCCTTCAGCGGGTCGGTTGCTGTAAACAGAGTTGTACCTTTTTTCCCGGTAGTAGGAAGAATACTGATTTCACGTGGAACATTATTCGAAGTGAAGTAATCGATAAGATAGGTTCCACTGGCTGATAATTTGACCTGGTGAGTACCATCTTCCATACCGATCAATGTACGTTTCCCATTTTTTACGTTCAGACTGAATATATTAGTCTGTAAAGGAGATATTTCTGTACTTGCAATTATGATTTCTTTACGAGCAGCATTGAATCCTAAAACATCTTGAACCAGCCAGTTGCCTTCGGTCAATGGGATTGTTTTCAGATATTCACAATATTGGTCTTCACTATCCTTTCCAGTTTTCCATTCACCTTTCAGTTTGGTTTTTGTATCCATAAGATACAAATGGTTGAAACCGTCTCGCTGTGTCTGATAAATAAACTGGCTATCATCCCAAGGTAAGAATATCAGAGGATGCTGCGGCTCTACGTAACGAGCATGTTTCTCTTCATAAAGTACTCCTATCTTTTGTCCGCTTACGGCATCATATTGAACCAGTTGTGCATGATTCTGGTCGCGGTTCAGTTCGATAACGAATACACTCTTTTCGTCAGGGCCCCAACTGATGTTAGTAAAATAACGGTCAGTAGGATCACCGGCTTGTAAATAAATTGTCTTGCCATCTTTTACATTGTATATTCCGACAGTTACTTTATGGCTTGTCATACCAGCCATTGGGTATTTGTCGGGAACAAGCTCGGCAATGCGTGCTGTAGTATTTACTTGTGGATAATCGGTTACCATACTTTGGTCCATACGGTAGAAAGCCAAGTAAGTACCTTTCGGACTCCAGAAAGTACCTTTCATGATACCAAACTCATTACGGTGTACAGCTTGGCCATATACGACATCCTTTTCCTGCTGTTGGTTTCCTGTAACTTTTGGGTTAACCATGCTGCTGAAATCCCCTTCATGTGCTACATACAGGTCATTCCCGATAGTATATGCCATGTAGCCATTTTCTTTACAGAAATCGAAGTTTGTCGGACCTTCTCCCTGCAGGTTAAATAGATTGACTATTTTCTTTTTGCTGAAGTCATACCATATCATGTACTTTTGTCCGGGAGTACAGTCGTCATACTGGGTAAAAGTAATCACATTACGGTCACCCCAAGGAAGTGAAGCAGCCATCAGTGTACGAAGTGGTTTGATATGACCTGTAAGTTTGTAAGGCATTTCGCCATTTTTCAGCGCTTCATTTACCTCTTCCAGTGTGACGAGTATACTTTCTTTTCCGCTTTTAGTATCTATTTTTTTGATGTTCTCTATATCTGTACGGACACATATATCACCCCACCATTGTAGTCCGGGCATGCTTTTCGGCACAAGATTAAAATAATTATCTCCACCCGGTATTACATCATTGAGGGTGAATGTCTTTTTCTCTTGGGCAGATGAAATTGTTGCTATCATACAGAATAGAGCTATTATTTGAAATATACGCTTCATTTTCAGTGGATATACGTTACTTATTCATTTTCTGTATTTTCTTCGTTTGCACGACGGCGGTGCATGTAACGAGGTGCAGGTGCCTGCTTAGGGCGTCCGTCATCAGTAGAAGGACGTGAAGGACGATTTTCGCGAGAAAAGTTTTTCTTATCGTTTTCCTTACGTTCTGTTCGGAAACTTGTTTTTTTATCTCCTTTATATTCTACTTTTTCTGCACGCTTCCGTGGACGGGTTTCGTTTCCTTCCCGCTTAGGCTTAAATTCTTTGTCACTGTTTTCACTACGGAAGGTTTTGTATTTTCCATCGAAAATCTGATATTTCCGGAACTGACATTCCAGTGAACCATTAAACAAAGGAACTTTGACAGATGGCTTTAGTCCAATTTGGTCGAAACATTCGTCACGATAGCTTAATATCCAGGCATCATTGCCGCTGAATGCATGTTTCAAGCGTTCTCCAATCATTTGGTATAGGCCTAGCAGATCATCAGAAGATATTCGTTCTCCATAAGGTGGATTAGTCACAATGATACTCTTTTCTTTAGGCTGTTCAAATTGCTGGAACGGTTGGATTTTTAGAATGACATCCTTGCTTACTCCTGCTGCTTTTACATTGTGCACAGCAATTTCGTTGGCTTTCGGATTGTTGTCATATCCGTAAATTTTATGGTTAAATTCACGTTCATTAGAATCATCATTATAGATTGAATCGAATAAATCCTGGTCGAAGTCACGCCACTTTTCAAAGCCAAACTCTTTACGGAATACTCCCGGAGCAATATTGCGTGCGATGAGTGCTGCTTCAATAGGAATTGTTCCAGAGCCACACATCGGGTCTATTAAATCACATTCGCCTCTCCATCCAGTCATCAGAATCATTCCGGCAGCCAATACCTCGTTTAAAGGAGCTTCTACTTGTTCCTGACGGTAGCCACGGCGATGAAGTGATTCACCCGAACTGTCAAGTGAAAGTGTACAACGGTCTTCTGCAACATGGATATTAATAGCCAGATCCGGATTGCTAATACGTACAGATGGACGATTGCCTGTTTTTTCACGGAAATAATCGACAATAGCATCTTTTACCTTATAAGCAACAAACTTCGAATGACGGAATTCATTGGAGAATACTACCGCATCAACAGCAAAGCTGCTCATATTATCCAAATAGTCTTCCCAAGCAATACTTTTAACAGCTTCATACACTTCATCTGCTGTTTTTGCAGTAAAATGTTTGATTGGTTTTAAGATACGAATAGCTGTGCGCAAGCAAAAATTAGCACGATACATCATTGCTTTGTCACCGGTAAAAGAAACCATACGGCGTCCGATTTCAATATTTCCGGCTCCCAACTCGGTGAGTTCTTGTGCCAGCACTTCTTCCAGTCCCTGGAAGGTCTTGGCGATAAGCTCGAATTCTTGATTCATTTTAACTAAATTACGTAATTTCAATTAATTGTGCAAAAATATGAATTTTCGGTCAGCCAGTCAACTGTTTGATAAGGTTTAAATACATTTTGTTGTAAAGAAAGTCAACTTTGATATTTTTATTATGTAATATCTTGCTTTCGTGAAAAATATTACTGCTGCTTGCTTTACGCTCAAGGAAGTTGATTTTTATTTTGAAGAAAAATGTATCTTTGCCAAAGCCTGAATTGAAAATAATAAGAAATGTACTTCAGAATGAAAATTACTATGAGAATACATGCTCTATGTTTTATACTGGGAATAATCTTGTCTGCAACGTCTATAAGAGCTGAAGAAGAAAGACTATGGCAACTGCATGCTGTTGATATTCAAGCTCCATATGCTCCTGCTCCTATGGCAAACGGATGTATAGGGATTCTTCCTCAAAAAGAACCTTTTGCAGTAGAGCATGTTATGTTGAATCATGTATTCGATGCTGCATCTCCCCATGTTGTTAGTCGAGTAATGAGAGGAATTAATCCGTTTTGTCTTTCTATGAAAATAGACAATAAAAAAGTTGATACTTCAAATATCTCTGACTGGCAACAAACGATAGATATGCGTCGTGCTGTACATCAAACAAGTTTCCAGACTTTAGAAAAAGCAGATGTATCTTATGAGTTGTGTGCTTTACGCAATTTGCCTTATGCCGGTTTAATTCGTGTGACTGTTCAGGCATGTAAGGATATGTTGTTGGAAGTCCGTTCAGGAATGGGTATTCCAGACGATTATTCGCAATCTTCAATTCGGTATCGTGAAATGGAAGCTGATGGAAATCGTATGTACATGCTTGAATCGGATGCAACTTCTCGGTTTGGATACCGTCGGGTAGCTTCTACTTCTTCTTTTCTTTTCAATGGCGAACAGATAAAGCCTATGTATGATGAAGCTACTCGGGAATTGTTTTTTTCAATTCAGCTAAAAAAGGGAGAAACATTTTGTTTTTCTTTAGTGGGAAGCGTATGTTCATCGCGTGATTTTTTTGATCCTTATAATGAAGCAGAGCGGCAGGTAATTTATGCATTGCATGAAGGAGAAGAAGCATTGATGCAGGCACATTATCGTCTTTGGGATGAACTATGGCAAAGTGATATACGTATTGAAGGAGATGATGACGCACAGCGTATCGTAAGATTTGCTTTATTTAATTTATATTCCTCTTGCCGTGGAGGTAGTCGCTTAAGCATTCCTCCTATGGGATTGTCGTTGCAGGGATATAATGGACATATCTTTTGGGATACAGAATTGTGGATGTATCCTCCTATGCTTCTGTTGAATCAGGATATAGCCCGGTCAATGCTTGATTATCGCTTTGACCGCCTTCCTGCTGCTCGTAAAAAAGCATTGGCATATGGTTATCGGGGAGCAATGTTCCCGTGGGAGAGTGATGATTCTGGTGAAGAAGCTACGCCTACTCATGCATTGACCGGTCCGTTTGAACATCATATTACAGCCGACATAGGAATTGCCTGCTGGAATTATTATTGTGTAACTCGTGATATGCGTTGGCTGCAACGTGAAGGTTATCCACTGCTCAAAGAAATTGCAGACTTTTGGACAAGTCGTGTTACTCGCAATCAGGATGGTTCATATTCAATTCATAACGTGACCGGAGCTGATGAATATGCAAACGGTGTTACAGATAATGCGTTTACTAACGGTGCAGCGTCACTTGCGCTTAAGTATGCTTGTCAGGCTGCAGAGATTTGTGGAGAAAAGGTTCCGGAAATATGGTGGGAGATTGGAGAAAATATCCGCGTATTACAATTCGAAAATGGTGTGACACGTGAGCATTCCACTTATAAAGGCGAAATGATCAAACAAGCTGATGCAAATCTGCTAGCTTATCCACTAGGGTTGATAACTGATGAATACAGACAGAGACAAGATTTGGAATATTATGCCGAGCGTATAGACCAAAAAGATGGACCGGCTATGTCGTACTCTGTTTATTGCGTACAGTATGCTCGTATGGGAGAAGCAGATAAAGCATACGAGATGTTTCGTCGTTGTTATGAGCCCAATCTGAGAAAGCCTTTCGGAGTTATTTCGGAAACTCCTACAAGTAACAACCCTTATTTTATGACTGGAGCAGGAGGTTTATTGCAGGCTGTATTGAATGGCTTTTGTGGACTCCAGATTACGGATGAAGGAATTGTCCAGCTTCCGTCAGTGCTTCCTTCTCATTGGAAACGGGTTACTGTTACAGGTGTAGGTTCTGATAAAAAAACTTATGTAAGAGAAAGGTAGTATGATGTAATAAAACAACTTTCTAAAGTATCTAAAAAAATCCTTCTCACATGTTTAAGAGATAATTTTTACAATGTGAGAAGGATTTTTTATCAGTTTACTTTTTTCAGTTGATAATTCAGGTTCGACTGACTTTTTTCCAGTTTATCATTCAGTAAGGTAAGAGTTTGATCATTTTCTACTAAGAAATTAAAGGTCTGCTTGTGGCCGTTTGTTATAAGTTGCCATACGGTAGCATTTTCATTTCCGACCATACCACGTAAAGTGAAGCGTTTCCCCTCATAAGTAAATGTCTTATCTTTCCCGTTTTCAGCTTCTTTGTAAGTCAAAGCCAACGAAAATGTTCCGTCTCCGCTATGCTTTTTACTTTTAATGGTTAACGAATAGAATATCCCGGGACCGGAGGCGGCAGGAAGCAATCCTTCGTAAGTAAGGGTTTGCATTGGACCTAGTTCATCTTTACTCTGAGTATAGATAAGTTTATTCCTTTGGCTGATAGTCCATATACCATCAATGAAACGCACATTTTTGGTATCATCATCTTCGATATTCCAAGCATATTTGCCTGTAGGTAATGTATGTCTTTCCAAGATTTCCTTAGGCTGTTCGTCAGAAAAGAATAGCTCTGCTAATGTCGAATCGGGGCTGAAAACAATAAAGGCCGATCGTTCACTTCCATCAGCCGCATCGACTCGTATTCCCTTCTCAAAAAGACGGATACAATCTTTCTGTACTTCGCTCCACGTATATCCGGCTGAAGCAAGACAACCATGCTCATCTCGGTCGTTTCCTACTGCTTGTGGGATATTCTTTAAAGAGTCACTATTGTTATCTGTTTCTTGCTTTTTTTGAGTATTGCAAGCAGCCAGCAATATAGCTAGACATATTGTAATTGTTGGTTTCATATTTTTTCTATTAATCATTAAAACTTTGTTCTTATATATAATTTATTCCCGGCGTTGTACGATGCGTGAACCAGCTGGTACACTTTCCGTTACCCAAATGTTACCACCAATTGTTGCACCTTTACCAATGGTGATACGTCCTAAAATAGTTGCATTAGAATATACGATGACGTCATCTTCCAGAATGGGGTGGCGGGCAATACCCTTGATCGGGTTCCCGTTTTCATCGAGTGGGAAACTCTTGGCTCCCAATGTAACTCCTTGGTAGAGCTTTACATTATTACCAATGATACACGTGGCACCGATTACTACACCAGTACCGTGGTCGATAGTAAAATGATGTCCGATCTGTGCTCCCGGATGAATATCAATTCCGGTTTCCGAGTGAGCCATTTCGGTAATGATGCGGGGAATAAGCGGAACATTCAGCATATACAGTTCGTGTGCAATGCGATAATTGGTAATTGCACGGATAATAGGATAACAACAGATGATTTCTCCAAAACAGGTAGCTGCTGGATCTCCGTAATATGCTGCTTCTACATCGGTAGCAAGAATACGTCGTATTTCAGGGAGTTTGCTGATAAAACGTGCTGCTATGGATGCAGCTGTATCTCGGTCAGGAATTTTTTTGATTACATTATCCGAAGGAGTATTCTCTAGTCCGAAACATAATCCTGCCTGTATTTGCTCTGTCAGCAAGCCAAAAAGTTCTTCTACATTTACTCCGATGTGGTAGTTGATAGTTCTTCGGTGGACGGTAGAGTTTCCGAAATAGCCAGGGAAAAGAATTTCTCGGGAGAGTTCTACAATTCGGCGCAGTGATTTCCCTGATGGAAGCGGATCGCCATCTTTATATTGATGAAACAAACCTTCGTACGAATGCTTGTCAGAAAGTTCGCTTACAGCTTGTGTCAGTGTATGTGTGTAATCGGATAGACTCATAGCTTTCTGTATTTGGTTGAAAAACAAAATTAGTCATTTTCATTAAGTCAATAAGGGAGAAGGTATGTTTTCGTCTTTATTTATGGATTATAATTGTATTTTTGCAAAAAAATACAGATAATATGGTAGTCAATAAGAAGAATCCTTTTGCTTGGAAAGCAAAGCAGACGGGGAAAAAGAAATCCAGCGGTAAGCGAGTAGGAAAATCAAAACCCGAAAAAGCAAATAATCAGTTAAACAGGAGGGTCAAGTGATAATCTTGTTATAATGACGAACAAATAATGCCTCCACCCAATACGACGTCATCGCGATAAAAAGCAGCGGCTTGTCCGGCTGCGATGGAAGTCAATGGCTCGTGTAGTTTGATATGCAGTTGTCCGTCGGGGGTAGGGATAACGGTACAACGGTTGGCCTGCTTGCGATAACGGATTTTTACGATGATTTCATCAGTTGTTTCAAATAAGGCAGAAGGATTCGTTACATGCCAGTCGGTGAGATACATTTCTGTTTGTCCCAGTGAGCAGAGCTGGTCACTGAGAATAATACTGTTGGTCTGAGGGATAATCTGTTTTACAAACAATGCTTTATTCAGATAGATTCCTAACCCCCTGCGTTGTCCGATGGTATAGAAAGGGTAGCCTTCGTGCTTTCCTAAGCAATTACCGGATTCATCATAAAAATTACCGGGCATGATAAGCTCTTTTTTTACATGCTCTTTTAGAAAACTGCGGTAGTCCATAGGGCAAAAGCATACTCCCAGACTGTCGCGCTTGTGAGCTGCTTTCAGGAAACCACGTTCAGCTGCAATTTCGCGTACCTTATTTTTGGTTAATTTTCCCATAGGCAATAGCATACGTTGCAGTATGTCTTGAGGCAATCCCCACAAGAAAAATGACTGGTCTTTATCTACATCTGTTCCGGTTGTGATATGCCAATATCCGTCAATATTCCGTTTTTGTACATAATGTCCAGTAGCAAAATGATAGATGCCTTTTTTATCGGCTAGTTTCTTCAGTAACGGCCATTTCAGATAATTGTTGCAAAGGGTACAGGGAACAGGAGTACGTCCTGTCATATATTCATTGATGAAATAAGAAATGATTCGTTCACGGAACTCATTGCGTGCGTCATAGGTTATATGAGAAATATGCAGACGTTCACATAATTCGCGTGCATCATCCAGGTATTCGGTATTGTTGTCTTTTTCATAGAAACGAAAAGTCACACCGGTTACTTCGTAGCCGGCATCTTGCAGGAGCAGGGCAGCTACTGAGCTATCTGTTCCTCCGCTCATACCTAACAGGACTTTGTTGTTTTCTTGCATATATTTTACGTATGGGCATAAAAAAAGGAGTACCGCTGTACTCCAACCTTTGTTAACCTTAAATCTAATACTATGAAAAACACAGTACAAAGGTACGGACTTTCAGGATATCTGCAAATATTTGGACCGAAAAACTATGTTTTATAACATGATTTAAGAAATTGCTCACCTCTTCTATGTTTGTTAACTAAATCTCTTGCCTTAGTTTTTGACGAATATATATAGCTTTCCGTATTTGGTAAGGCATATAGGAAGCCTGTTTGTGAAAAAAAAATATCCTCCGTTTCCTTATTATTTCTTTTTTCCGTACTTTTGTGACTTAACTAAAAGAGATTATTTATGGAAAATAAGCTGACTATTTATAATACGCTTACCCGTCGTAAGGAACTTTTTGTTCCGTTGCATGCTCCTCATGTGGGTATGTATGTGTGCGGGCCTACTGTTTACGGTGATGCTCATTTGGGACACGCTCGTCCGGCTATTACATTCGATATTCTTTTCCGTTACCTGACACATCTGGGTTACAAGGTACGTTATGTCCGTAATATTACTGATGTTGGACATTTGGAACATGATGCAGACGATGGTGAAGATAAGATTGCAAAGAAGGCACGTCTGGAACAGTTAGAGCCGATGGAAGTTGTTCAGTATTATCTGAACCGCTATCATAAGGCTATGGAAGCTTTGAATGTACTTCCTCCAAGCATTGAACCACATGCTTCAGGACATATCATCGAACAGATTCAGTTGGTAGAGGAGATTCTGAAGAATGGATACGCTTACGAAAGCCAGGGGTCTGTTTATTTTGATGTGGCAAAATATAACAAAGACCATCACTATGGAAAGCTTTCCGGACGTAATCTGGACGATGTTATCAATACTACCCGTGAACTTGACGGACAGCAGGAAAAACATAACCCTGCCGATTTCGCCCTCTGGAAATGTGCCCAGCCGGAACATATCATGCGCTGGCCGTCACCGTGGAGTAATGGCTTCCCGGGATGGCACTGTGAATGTACTGCTATGGGACGCAAGTATTTAGGAGAAAACTTCGATATTCACGGAGGAGGCATGGATTTGATTTTCCCGCATCATGAGTGTGAGATTGCTCAAAGTGTAGCTTCTCAAGGACATGATATGGTACGTTACTGGATGCATAATAATATGATTACCATTAACGGTCAGAAGATGGGTAAGTCGCTTGGTAACTTTATTACGCTTGATGAATTCTTCACTGGTTCTAACAAGCTTCTTACTCAGGCTTATTCAGCAATGACAATTCGTTTCTTTATTCTTCAGGCACATTATCGTAGTACAGTTGATTTCAGTAATGAGGCTCTTCAGGCCGCAGAAAAAGGACTCGAACGTATGATGGAGGGTGTGAAGAACTTGGAACGTATTACTCCTTCGAAGACTACTTCGGGCATTGAACCGGCTGGATTGCGTGAGAAATGTTACGAAGCGATGAACGATGACTTGAATACACCGATTGTTATTTCTCATCTGTTCGACGCTATCCGTATGATTAATACTGTAATCGATAAGAAAGCAACTATCAGTGCCGACGACCTTGAAGAGTTGAAGAGTGTATTCCATACCTTTGTGTTCGATATTTTGGGATTGAAAGCTGAGGCTGAAAACAATGCGGCACGTGAAGAAGCTTTTGGCAAGGTGGTAGACATGCTTCTCGAACAGCGTATGCAGGCAAAAGCTAATAAAGATTGGGCTACCAGCGACAAGATTCGTGATACACTGGCTGCATTAGGCTTTGAAGTAAAAGATACAAAAGACGGATTTACCTGGAAATTGAACAAGTAAACCTGTATTTTTGAGTAATAGAATAAACGCGGATTTGTGCAGACTTTTATCTGCATGAATCCGCGTTGGTGTTTTTATTATTGATTCATGTCACTACTCCGTGCAAAGCTTCATTTCCGTGATAATATTTGGGTATATCTAGCCTAGAAAACACCTGGAGAGGTGGCGCGCAATAGGCTTACCTTTTCTTCCACTGTAAGTCGGGATAATAAATCCATGATTCGTTCGTGAAGAGGTGCATCTTCGTTTTTATACAATTCCTGAGCCTGCATCGGAATTACGTAGGCTATTATCAGCAACAGTCCGGCAAAATTAATTTTCTTAATTCTGTTCATGGCACTTTGGGAATATTAATTATTACATAATTTATCAGTTGAAGGAGGAACTGCATCAGGAGTATTACCCCATGTTTTATTCGGCTTATTTCCCATTACTAAAATTAGTTTGCCACCGTTCTTTATATCATCATGACTGAACCAAGGCTTGTTCCATTTTTGACCATTCAGATTAGCAGATTGGATATACTTATTCTCTTCCGATACTCCTTGCGCCTCAATTTCAAATATCTTTCCATTACTAAGCTTTACTTTTGTCTTGGAAAACAGAGGGCTTCCTATATTATAAGCGGGAAACCCTGGAGTTACAGGATAGAATCCCAATGAAGAAAAAACAACAAATGCTGACATGCCTCCTCCATCTTCATCTCCTGGTATTCCCATCAAGTCATTACGGAACCAAGTTTTTAATAATGTGCGAATAAGTTTTTGAGTTTTCCAAGGCTGTCCGGCGTAATTATATAAATATGGAATATGTAAACTAGGTTCATTAGCCATTGAAAACTGCCCTACATTTCCTGTATGATCTGGTAATTGTGCATAAAACTCAAATTTGCTTTTTCCTAATGGTTCAAGGAACATCTGATCTAGGTTGGAAATAAATTTTTCTTTTCCTCCCATTAAAGAAATTAAATCTTCAATATTATGAGGTACATCCCAGCGATATATCCATCCATTGTTCTCTCCATAGTAATTGCGTGCTCCTTGCCCTCCAGAATAACGATAATCAAATGGGGTTATCCATTTCCCCTTTTGATCTTTGGGATGGAAAAAGCCTGTCTGGCTATTATATACGTTACGGTAATTGTAAGCACATTTTGAGTAATAGTCAGCTTCTTTATTTTTACCTAAAATACGAGCAATTTGAGATAAACACCATTGGTCGTAAGCTGTTCCTAACGTAACTGCTATGGCTTGACGTTTTTCGAATGGATGTACATTTTTATCTATTTCTTGTTCTCCTTCTTGTAAAGCTGGTATGTATCCATTAATTTTATAAAATTCATCAATCCAACCGGCTTTAGCATCAGACCTAAAGTTTTTTCTTCTATGCCTTTACGACATGCTTCATAAGCTTTTTCTAGATTAAAATTCAGACCTTTAGTTGCAGCATCTGCAATTGTTGCAACAGCATGGTTGGAATTCATACGGCGGGAATCACCTGTGATTTCAGGGAAGGTTGGCATCCACATATTTCCCATTTGTTCAGCCATACGTAAATATGAATCAATTATATTAGTTTCAGTTTTTTCGTCAATTAACAATCGTAGTGGATGTGCAGCCCTGTAAGTATCCCAGATCCAATCGTCCGTATAGAATGGTTTACCTTTATCTTCATGAATTTTACCATCAAATGCACTAAAATAACGTCCATCTTCACTGATGCAAACAGGACGTTCGAATACACGATAAAATGAGGTATATAGGACTCTTTTGTTTTCTTCATTGTTATCTTCAACTTGAATTGTTCTCAATGCTTTGTTCCAGATCTCCCGTCCTTTTTTTAATATTGTATTCAGATCTGCTCCTGTTAGTTCACGCTCCATATTTTTACGGGCCTGTTCTACACTTATAAAAGAAATACCATAATATAAATTAACGGTCTTAGTTCCTTTAGGGAAGTGGAGTACGGCACATGCATCATTTCCCTTGGCCTCTTTTATAAAGGAATTTATCTGCTTATTCTCTAAAATTCCTTCTTGTAGAGGAGTGATGTCAGGTTTCATATATAGGTATATGCGCGTGTTATTTTCTAGTTGTTGGTATCCACTTACTGTACCATTATCAATTTTTATTCCTCCATTTCGGGAGTTAATCATTATGTATGCAGGACGGTCTGCCTGTTGATATTCAATTTGGTAAATGGCAGATTGATGTGAAGGGGCATATTTTATATTTATTTGCTCTTCATCAAGTAAAACCTCATAATAATATGGTTTTATAATTTCATGATCATAGCTATAGTTGATGACAGGAGATAGATTGTTGTCTTGATGAGGGCTTAAGTTAAAAGCCGAGCAACCACGATGGCTTGTTACAGCTAGGGGTAATCCATGTAATTGCTGGTCTGTATAGTCACTTCTTTCCGGATATATTCGCAGCATACTATTAGGAAGGTGAATTGTTGGAAATGTTGGAACTAATAGGTGACTTATGTTACCCATATATGGATTTACATAATCAACTGGTTCTAGCTGTTTATTAATATCAGGATTCGATTTACAAGAGAGAAGCATGAAAGTTATGCTTATAATAATATAGTAATATAATTTCATAGTTTTTTACAATACTTCGGTAAATTTTTACCGAAAAATTAAAAGTTAAACAATAGAACCGGCAAAAGCTGGTTCGGAAACACTAAAGAGGTCAATGAAATGTTGTCAAAAACGAATGGTTAAGCATGAAGAAATGTGCTGAAAAAAGAGAGCTAACCTGCTGATAATAAAGGAGGAAAGTATTGCATAATTCGTTATTTCTTAGTAAATTAGAAGTCTCTGAACTCTTCTGATTATGACTAAAGAAACACTCCTTATGCAATACCAATCCGAGTGCCTGTCGGCTCTCAAATCAGTAGCGAATATACACAAACCTTTTGAAAAAGCATTCATGGACACCATGAAATTATTCATGGTCATCCCGGATCGTATAAATTTCCTTCAATTGGGCAGATATGGCTGTTTCTCAGAACAGACTTATCGTAACCTTTTTGAGCATGAAACTTTCGACTGGTTTGCGTTCAACGGATCTATCATCAGCAAGCATCTCACAGGCAAAAGAAAAGCCATTGCCATCGACCCTTCCTATATTCCCAAATCAGGCAAGAAGACACCTTGGATAGGTTACTTCTGGTCCGGTTGTGCAGGAGAATACAAGCGTGGACTGGAAATCATGGGCATCGGTGTCATTGACATCGACAACCATGAATGCATGACTTTAGGTTCCATTCAGACACCGGATTGTAAGACCTTGGATAATATGGACAAGAACCTTGTTGACTGGTACAGCTGCTATCTTATCAGCAGAAAAGACAAGCTACAGAGCCTGTCCAGAACGGTGGTTGCAGACGCATTCTTTTCCAAGGAAACTTTTGTAACGCCTATGTGTGAGAACGGTTTCCATGTCATCAGCCGCTTTAGGAATGATGTTGTCCTGTACTATCCGACATTGGAAAAGAAAACAGGAAAACGTGGTCATCCCAAGTGGTTTGACGGCAGGATTGACTTTGCCAATCTGGATTTGACCCGGTGCAAGGAATACGAGGTGAACAAAGGAAAGCTATACGGATTGAGGGTTTATGCTAAAGCTTTCAAAAGGTATGTTTCCTTAGCCATCTGGTATCCGATGGACGGAAGAACAGACAAGTGGCAACTTTATTTCTCTACAGACGATTCCATGGATGGACGCGAGGTGCTGGATTATTACAGAACCAGGTTCCAGTTGGAATTTCTTTAGAGATGGCAAGCAGCATGCAGGAATCACCAGCTGCCAGTCTACCGACTTCAGGAAATTGGATTTTCACTTCAATGCATCGCTTGCTGCTGTCAACTTGGCCAAAGCGGCATGTAAGAGGCTCGGAATAACCTATTCCATATCCTCCTGCAAGTCTTTCATACACAATGCTTATATGCTTGAACGATTTATTTGCGTGTTTGGGATTAGCCCAGACCCGCAAGTTATTGACAAACTTTTCAAAGAACTCATTTTATTTACTGCCAGAGGCGCTTAGGCTTGGCGAATTTTTAACGAACTATTGTGTAGTAGTACAACCGAGAATAATAAGTCTTATAAATTATCTCAAAGTCTTCATCCGACAATGTGCAATTCTTATTTGAGAAATGAAATATTGTCATAAAATAAAAGTAACAATAAAAAGGAGCCACGACATGCTTA
>OOAK01000980.1_pt1 | contig 22977 bp, 17 predicted proteins | sample 1671811 | NCBI WGS metagenome assembly OOAK01 (sample SAMN06348195, study PRJEB24527) | human gut metagenome | biome: human gut; feature: ankylosing spondylitis patient; material: feces | host: Homo sapiens | place: China | collected 2015-10 | reverse complement strand
ATTAAATAATAATAGTATAACCCATGGCAAAGAAAACAGTAGCAAGTTTGCACGAAGGTTCTAAAGAAGGTCGTGCTTACACCAAGGTTATCAAAATGGTGAAATCTCCGAAAACTGGAGCTTACGTTTTTGATGAACAAATGGTTGCAAACGAAAAAGTACAAGACTTTTTCAAAAAATAATCAGAATAGCATAAAACGCTATAAACACAAAATCCCCTCATTGGCAAACAGTGAGGGGATTTTTTATTGCTTCTTTTTTTTACTTTTCCAATCCTTTGTTATATCTTTGTAGCATAATGTATTATACAAATAACTGTAGATATGGGATTTTTTAGTTTTTTTTCAAAGGAAAAGAAGGAAACTTTAGATAAAGGATTATCTAAAACCAAAGAGAGCGTATTCAGTAAAATCGCTCGTGCCGTGGCTGGTAAGTCGAAAGTAGACGACGAAGTATTGGATAATCTGGAAGAAGTTTTGATCACATCTGACGTGGGGGTAGAGACAACTTTGAATATTATCAAACGTATCGAAAAACGGGCCGCTGCAGACAAATATGTGAATACTCAAGAGTTGAATCACATACTGCGTGATGAAATTGCTGCCCTTTTGACCGAGAATAATTCGGATGACGTAGCAGACTTTGATGTACCTATCAAGAAAAAGCCTTATGTAATGATGGTAGTGGGAGTAAACGGGGTAGGTAAAACAACAACAATCGGGAAATTAGCTTATCAATTCAAGAAAGCGGGCAAATCTGTTTATTTGGGTGCCGCCGATACATTCCGTGCAGCTGCCGTAGAGCAGTTGATGATCTGGGGTGAACGCGTAGGTGTGCCTGTTGTAAAACAGAAAATGGGTGCGGACCCTGCATCTGTCGCTTTCGATACACTGAGTTCTGCTGTTGCCAACAATGCGGATGTAGTGATTATCGATACGGCCGGCCGCTTACACAATAAAGTAGGCTTGATGAATGAGCTTACCAAGATAAAGAACGTCATGAAGAAGGTAGTACCCAATGCACCGGATGAAGTCCTGCTGGTATTGGATGGTTCTACCGGACAGAATGCTTTCGAGCAAGCCAAGCAATTTACATTGGCTACGGAGGTGACTGCAATGGCTATCACCAAGTTGGACGGAACCGCCAAAGGCGGAGTAGTGATCGGCATCTCCGACCAGTTCAAGATTCCTGTAAAATACATTGGATTGGGTGAAGGCATGGAAGATTTGCAAGTCTTCCGCAAAAATGAATTTGTTGATTCCCTGTTTGGAGAGAATGCATGAAAAGAAAGAGAATAGATATTATAACTTTAGGTTGTTCTAAAAATTTAGTAGACTCGGAGCAGTTGATGCGTCAGCTGGAAGAAGCAGGATACAGCGTAACTCATGATACAGAAAATCCGGAAGGGGAGATAGCGGTGATCAACACCTGCGGTTTCATCGGTGACGCGAAAGAAGAGTCTATCAATATGATTCTGGAATTTGCAGAAAGAAAAGAAGAAGGCGACTTGAAGAAACTGTTTGTAATGGGCTGTCTTTCCGAGCGTTATTTACAAGAACTGGCCATTGAAATACCACAGGTAGACAAGTTCTACGGCAAATTCAACTGGAAAGAACTCTTGCAAGACTTGGGAAAAACGTACCATGAGGAATTGTATATTGAGCGTACTTTGACCACTCCCAAGCATTATGCTTACCTGAAGATTTCAGAAGGATGTGACCGCAAGTGCTCTTATTGTGCTATTCCCATTATTACAGGACGCCATATATCCAAGTCGATGGAAGAAATACTGGATGAAGTCCGGTATCTGGTATCGCAAGGGGTAAAGGAGTTTCAGGTGATCGCTCAGGAATTGACATATTACGGAGTCGATCTGTATAAAAAGCAAATGCTGCCCGAATTGATCGAACGTATCTCGGAAATTCCGGGTGTAGAGTGGATTCGTCTGCATTATGCGTATCCGGCACATTTTCCAACGGATTTATTTCGGGTGATGCGGGAACGCGATAATGTCTGCAAATATATGGATATAGCCTTGCAGCATATCAGTGACAACATGTTGAAACTGATGCGTCGGCAAGTAAGCAAAGAAGATACGTACAAGCTGATCGAACAGTTCCGTAAAGAAGTACCGGGTATCCATCTGCGCACTACGCTGATGGTAGGACATCCCGGAGAAACGGAAGAAGACTTTGAAGAGCTGAAAGAATTTGTACGCAAGGCGCGTTTCGACAGGATGGGGGCTTTCGCTTATTCTGAAGAAGAGGGTACTTATGCTGCCCAGCAATATGAAGACTCTATACCACAGGAGGTTAAACAAGCCCGACTGGACGAGCTAATGGATATCCAGCAAGGTATTTCAGCAGAATTGAGCGCTGCAAAAATTGGTCAGCAGATGAAAGTCATCATCGACCGGATCGAGGGAGATTATTATATCGGACGTACGGAATTTGATTCACCGGAGGTAGACCCAGAAGTATTGATCAGTGTTTCCAGAGAAGAACTTGAAGTCGGACAATTCTATCAGGTAGAAGTAACCGATGCGGACGATTTTGATTTATATGCAAAGATATTAAACAAGTATGAATAATAAGGAATTTACATCGGAACTGGCAGACAGACTGGGGTATACTATCAAAGACACTTCTGAACTGATAAGTTCTTTATTGTCTGACATGACACAGGAACTGGAAGACGGGAATGCGATTGCAATACAGGGCTTTGGTTCTTTTGAAGTGAAGAAAAAAGCGGAGCGCATTTCGATCAATCCGTCCACGAAGCAACGTATGCTGGTTCCTCCTAAATTGGTATTGACGTACAGACCCAGCAATACACTGAAAGACAAGTTTAAATAATATATATTTCCCATTATGAATGAAAGACTGACAATTCAAGACCTTATCGACTTATTGGCGGCTAAACATAGCATGACCAAGAAGGATGCCGAAGCATTCGTCAAAGAGTTTTTTCTCTTGATAGAACAAGCCCTAGAGAATGAGAAGACTGTGAAAATCAAAGGATTGGGGACTTTCAAACTTGTGGATGTAGATAGTCGGGAAAGCGTTAATGTCAACACAGGGGAACGTTTCCAGATAAAAGGTCATACCAAAGTATCGTTTACTCCGGACACCAATCTGAGAGATACAATAAATAAGCCTTTTGCACATTTTGAAACGGTAGTATTAAATGAAGGTACGGTATTGGAAGATACCCCTATGGAAGAATCCGATGAGGAGGAAGGTGCGGTTTCTGATACAGAGACTGAAATGATCGACTCTGAAATAGCAGGAAATGAAAATGCCAGTGGAGATATTCAGGAAGAAATACAACTGGAAGAACCTGTAATCGAAGAGCAGCCGACTGCTGAAGCAGTAGCTGTGGCTGAAGTTCCTGAAACTGACGCAAATGAAACCGGTCAACCTGAAACAGAACCGGAACTAATTGCAACAGAAGAACCAGAAGCTGAAGAATTGCCAGAAGTGGAAATTGAACCGGAATCTGTATCTGAGGAAGCCCCAGAAGAAGAGCCTGTAAAGGAATCTTCGGAAACTGTTTTGGAACCTGACTTCAGTCCGGCGACAGAGGAACCTGCTAAGGAACAATCGGAAGAAACAATTATAGAAGAGCAGAAACCAGAGACTGAAACAACAGAAGAGGAGGAAGAGAAAACGGTTATTACAGAAAAAGCGGAAGTTACCGCAGAGCAAATTATAGCCCAAGAGCTTCATAAAGCAAATATGGAGCCTGTCACTCTCCAAGAACAGCCGGAAATAGAACAACCGAAAGCCACCTATACTGATAAAGACAGTGATAAAAAGGAAAAATCAGCTATTCCTTATTTAATAGCAACTATTATGATAGTCTTACTACTGTGCGGAGGAGCTATCCTGTTTATTTATTATCCGGATTTGTTCTCATCTTCGTCTGATAAGAATGTGGTTGATATACCGGAAGTTACTCAACCTGTGCAGCCGGAAGCACAGCTTTCAGATACAATTGCACACAAGGATACTGTGGTGGAAGCAGTCCAACCGCAACCTGTTGTCAAGAAGGAACCGACAGCGGAACCTGTCAAAGCAGAAAGTAAACCTGCCCAACAACAACCAGCTGCTTCGGCATATTCGGATTCCGCATCCTATAAGATAACCGGTACCAAAACAAAATACACAATTAAAGAAGGAGAGACTTTAACGAAAGTTTCATTACGCTTTTACGGTACAAAAGCCATGTGGCCATACATCGTAAAACATAACCCGAAAGTAATCAAGAACCCCGATAACGTACCATACGGTACGACAATCGAGATACCGGAACTTACAAAAGAATAAAAACAAAAAACACCCATTCACCCGGCTCATACAGCAATGTATAGCCGGGTGAAATGTTACGTAAGTACAAAAGCGTATGAAAGTACCTTAATCTAAAGATTTCGCATTGTTTTTTAATAAAAATTAGTTGCAATCGTTAATTATATGGCGTACTTTTGGGAGCGAATTTAGAAGCCTTACACACTAGTAAGTCTTACACCTTAATTAATGAGAATTAAATAATAAAATATTAAGTATTTATGGCTGAATCAATTGATATCCGCGAACTGAATGAGCGGATTGAAAGACAAAGTGCTTTCGTTACCAATCTTACGACAGGTATGGACCAAATCATTGTTGGTCAGAAACATTTGGTTGAATCACTGCTTATCGGATTGCTTTCCGACGGACATGTTCTTTTAGAAGGTGTACCCGGTCTGGCAAAAACTTTGGCTATCAAAACACTCGCTTCCCTGATCGACGCGAAATATAGCCGTATTCAGTTCACTCCCGACTTATTGCCGGCCGATGTTATTGGTACAATGGTTTACAGTCAGAAAGATGAATCTTTCAAAGTACAAAGAGGACCTATCTTTGCCAACTTCGTATTGGCGGATGAAATAAACCGTGCTCCGGCCAAAGTACAGAGTGCCTTGCTGGAAGCCATGCAAGAACGTCAGGTTACTATTGGTAAGGAAACATTCATGTTGCCGGAACCTTTCTTAGTATTGGCCACTCAGAACCCGATTGAACAAGAAGGTACTTACCCGCTTCCTGAAGCACAGGTAGACCGTTTCATGCTGAAAGTAGTGATTGACTATCCGAAGCTGGAAGAAGAAAAACTGATTATCCGTCAGAATATCAACGGTGAGAAGTTCAATGTGAAACCTATCCTGAAAGCAGAAGAAATTATCGAAGCCCGCAAGGTGGTTCGCCAGGTTTATCTGGATGAGAAAATAGAACGTTATATTGTAGATATTGTATTTGCTACTCGTTTCCCCGAGAAATACGATCTCAAAGAACTGAAAGACATGATCGGATTTGGTGGCTCACCGCGTGCTTCTATCAATCTGGCACTAGCTGCCCGCACATACGCTTTCATCAAACGCCGCGGCTATGTAATCCCGGAAGATGTACGTGCTGTTGCGCATGATGTTCTTCGTCACCGTATTGGACTGACATACGAGGCGGAAGCCAACAACATGACTTCGGACGAAATCATCAGCAAGATTCTGAACAAGGTTGAAGTGCCCTAATCTGCCGTAATATTACAATGCAGTAAAAGGTAGTCAAGTGTATTTTACTTAACTACCTGACTACTTACTACTTTAACTACTGTATAAATGGAAACAAGTGAAATATTAAAAAAAGTTCGTCAGATTGAAATCAAGACACGAGGACTGTCTAACAATATCTTTGCAGGCCAATACCATTCGGCTTTCAAAGGTAGAGGTATGTCGTTCTCTGAAGTCCGTGAGTATCAGTTCGGCGACGATATACGCGACATCGACTGGAATGTGACGGCACGATTCAACAAACCTTATGTGAAGGTGTTTGAAGAAGAGCGCGAACTGACAGTGATGTTGATGGTCGATGTTTCCGGAAGTTTGGAATTTGGTACGGTTAAACAACTGAAGAAGGATATGGTAACGGAAATTGCAGCTACTCTTGCATTTTCTGCTATACAAAACAACGATAAAATTGGTGTGATCTTCTTTTCAGACCGGATAGAAAAGTTTATTCCTCCTAAAAAGGGACGTAAACACATTCTATATATTATCCGCGAACTGATTGACTTCCAACCGGAAAGCCGTCGTACCAATATTCGTCTCGCATTGGAGTATCTGACTAATGTAATGAAAAGACGCTGTACAGCGTTTATTCTATCTGACTTCATCGATCAGGATAACTTTAAAAACGCTCTGACTATTGCCAACCGAAAGCATGACGTAGTGGCATTGCAGGTTTACGATAGGAGAGTGAGTGATCTTCCTCCGGTGGGACTGATGCGAATAAAAGATGCGGAAACCGGCCATGAACAATGGATCGATACTTCTTCCAAAGCTGTACGCCGGGCACACCGTGACTGGTGGATAAACAAACAGACCGAACTGAACGACACATTTACCAAAAGTAATGTTGACTCCGTATCTGTGAGAACCGACCAGGATTACGTAAAGGCATTGCTGAATTTATTTGCCAAACGAAATTAATGGAATCAAAGATGAATAGAAATATTATTCTGATAGCATTGTTATGTCTGCTTTCTATAGGTAGAACTGTGGCACAGTCTGTTACAGTGGAAGCTAAGATAGATTCGTTGCAGATATTAATTGGCGAACAGGCGAAAGTACAATTACAAGTAGCGATGGACGCCAAACAACGTGCTGTTTTTCCTGCTTATACCGATACACTGGTGCGAGGGGTAGAAATTATAGAAACCGCCAAACCGGATACACAATTTCTGAATGATCGCCAACGAATGCTGATTACTCAGGAATACATTGTTACCTCGTTTGACTCAGCTCTCTATTATCTTCCGCCGATGCCTGTCACTGTGGATGGCAAAGAATATAGATCGAAAGCTCTGGCATTGAAAGTATATTCTATGCCAGTTGACACATTGCATCCAGACCAGTTCTTCGGACAGAAAACGGTGATGAAAGCGCCTTTCGCATGGGAAGACTGGTATGGGCTGATCGGTTGCTCATTCCTTGCATTGCCTTTACTCGGCTTATTGATCTATCTGATCATTCGTATACGTGATAACAAACCGATTATCCGTAAGATAAAAGTAGAACCTAAGTTGCCGCCACATCAGGCTGCTATGAAGGAAATCGAACGTATCAAGAATGAGAAAGTATGGCAGAAAGGACAGCCGAAGGCATATTATACGGAATTGACAGATACTCTTCGTACTTATATTAAAGATCGTTTCGGATTCAATGCACTAGAGATGACTTCTTCTGAAATCATCGATAAGTTATTGGAAATGAATGATAAAGAGGCAATATCAGATTTGAAGGAACTTTTCCAGACAGCTGATTTAGTAAAATTTGCCAAGCATGATCCGCAAATGAATGAAAATGATGCGAATTTGATTAATGCAATCGACTTTATCAACGAAACAAAGCAACCGGAAGAGGAGAATCAGAAACCGCAACCAACGGAAATCACAATTATCGAGAAACGTTCTCTGCGTACTAAAATATTATTAATCTGCGGTATTGTATTCTTGTCAGCAGCACTAATAGGTACTTTTGTATATATAGGTATGCAGCTTTATGATCTCTTTGCATAATGTGGTGTGAATACTAAATAGTAAACTGTTAAATCGAAAATAAAATGGTTTTTGCCAATATTGAATATCTGTTTTTGCTATTATTGCTTATACCTTATATTGTATGGTATATCTTGAAGCGAAAGAAAACTGAAGCTACCCTTCAGATTTCGGATGCACGGGTATACGCGCATACTCCTAAAAGTTATAAGAATTATTTGCTACATGCTCCATTTATACTGCGCGTCATTGCATTGGCTTTGATTATTGTGGTATTAGCGCGTCCGCAAAGCACTAATAAGTGGCAAAACAGCGAAATAGAGGGAATTGATATTATGCTGGCTATCGACGTGTCTACCAGTATGCTGGCGGAAGACTTGAAGCCAAACAGACTGGAAGCTGCTAAAGATGTAGCAGCCGAATTTATTAACGGACGCCCGAATGATAATATTGGTATCACTCTGTTTGCCGGAGAAACATTCACTCAATGCCCGCTGACTGTGGACCATGCTGTATTGCTGGATATGATTCATAATATCAAATGTGGCCTTATTGAAGATGGTACAGCTGTTGGTATGGGAGTTGCAAATGCTGTAACCCGCCTGAAAGACAGTAAAGCGAAATCAAAAGTTATCATCTTATTGACGGATGGTACCAATAATAAAGGAGATATTTCGCCATTGACAGCCGCTGAGATTGCCAAAAGTTTCGGTATCCGTGTGTATACCATCGGAGTGGGTACGAATGGAATGGCTCCATATCCTTATCCGGTCGGTAATACAGTACAGTATATCAATATGCCGGTGGAAATCGATGAGAAAACACTGACTCAGATTGCCGGTACTACCGATGGTAACTATTTCAGAGCTACGAGCAACTCGAAACTGAAAGAGGTATATGAAGAAATTGACAAGTTGGAGAAAACAAAATTGAATGTAAAAGAGTATAGCAAACGGGAAGAAGACTATCGCTGGTTTGCACTGGCTGCTTTCCTTTGTGTACTACTGGAAGTTTTATTGCGTAATTCAATACTCAAGAAAATCCCGTAGGAATGTTTCGTCAATCGTGATTTGTAACATAAAATAGGAAGAAGATGTTTCGATTTGAAGAACCTGCATATTTATATTTATTGCTGCTATTACCGTTTTTAGCAGCTTTCTACTTGTATTCCAATTACAGGAGACGGAGAAATATCCGGCGTTTTGGAGATCCGGAATTGTTAGCACAATTAATGCCGGATGTATCTAAATATCGACCGGATGTGAAATTCTGGCTCATCTTTGCCGCTATCGGCTTATTCTCAGTATTGTTGGCTCGTCCGCAATTTGGTTCCAAGCAGGAAACGGTGAAACGTAAAGGAGTGGAAGTGATTATAGCTCTGGATATATCCAATTCTATGCTGGCGCAGGATGTGCAGCCCAGCCGTTTGGAAAAAGCCAAGAGATTAATATCCAGATTGGTAGATGAATTAGATAACGACAAAGTCGGTATGATCGTATTTGCCGGAGATGCTTTTACCCAGCTACCGATCACGAGCGATTATATTTCCGCCAAAATGTTTTTGGAATCTATCAGCCCATCGCTGATTTCCAAGCAGGGTACAGCAATCGGAGAGGCAATCAACCTGGCAACCCGCAGTTTTACTCCGCAAGAAGGAGTGGGACGTGCTATCATTGTCATCACGGATGGTGAGAATCATGAAGGTGGCGCTGTAGAAGCTGCTAAAGCTGCTGCCGAAAAAGGGATTCAGGTAAGTGTGCTGGGAGTAGGTATGTCCGAAGGTGCTCCTATTCCTGTAGAAGGTACCAATGATTATCGCCGTGACCGCGAAGGTAATGTAATTGTAACCCGTCTGAATGAGGGCATGTGTCAAGAAATAGCCAAAGACGGAAAGGGTATTTATGTACGGGTAGATAATTCTAATTCTGCTCAAAAGGCTATCAGTCAGGAAATAAGTAAGATGGCTAAGTCTGATGTGGAATCGAAAATATATACGGATTTCAACGAACAGTTTCAGGCTATTGCATGGATCATTTTACTATTGTTGCTAGCTGAGATGTTAATTTTGGATCGTAAGAATCCATTATTCAAAAACGTTCATCTTTTCTCTAATAAAAAGTAAGCTATGCGTATGTTAAAAATGAAATATATCCTGTTCGCTGCTTTTCTGTTATTGGCTGTTGGTGTTTCGGCACAGAAAGCAGAGCGTGACTATATCCGCAAAGGAAATCGTCTGTTCAATGATAGTGTATTCGTAGATGCAGAGGTTAATTACCGCAAGGCTTTGGAAGTTAATCCTAAATCTGCTGTATCCATGTACAATTTGGGAAATACGCTCTCACAGCAACAAAAGTTTCAGGAAGCCATGGAGCAATATGATTCTGCCAGCAAAATAGAAAAGGATAAAATGAAATTGGCACACATTTACCATAATATGGGGGTGCTTTTTCAAGCTGGTAAAGATTATGCAAAAGCTGTGGATGCCTACAAAATGTCGTTGCGCAACAATCCTGCAGATCATGAAACACGGTATAACCTGGCACTCGCTCAAAAGATGCTGAAAGACCAACAGAATCAGCAGGATCAAGATCAAAATCAGGATCAGAATAAAGATCAGCAGCAGAAACAAGACCAGAAACAGGACCAAAACAAAGATAAACAGAACGATCAGAAGAAAGACGATCAAAAGGATCAGCAACAACCGCCGAAGCCTGAAAAACAAGATAATCAGATGTCAAAGGAAAATGCTGAGCAGTTACTTAATTCTGTAATGCAAGATGAGAAAGACGTACAGGACAAAGTGAAGAAACAACAGAAGGTTATTCAGGGCGGTCGTCTAGAAAAAGATTGGTAATAATAAAAAGTTGATGATATAAATTTCATAAGCAATGAAAAAACTGATTGTTATATTGATGGCATTGATAGCATATAGCACCCAAGCGCTTGCCGACAAGGTGTCATTCACTGCTTCCGCTCCCGATGTAGTGGTGGTAGGGGATCAATTCAGGCTATCTTATACAGTAACCACACAAAAAGTTAAAGACTTTCAAGCACCGTCTATCAAAGGATTCGACGTCCTGATGGGGCCAAGCCGTTCTCAGCAAAGCAGTACACAGATAATGAATGGTAATGTCACCTCTACAAGTAGTATTACATTCACTTATATATTGATGGCAAATACTGCCGGTGAATATACAATCCCCGGAGCTTCTATTGTAGCTGATGGCAACCAGATGGTTTCAAACTCCGTAAAGGTGAAGGTTTTGCCACAAGACCAGGCTGGTAATGGAGGACAAAATGACGGTAGCTCATCTGCACGCTCTTCATCTGGTACAAGTGTATCTAATCAGGATTTGTTTATCACGGCAACTGCCAGTAAAACGAATGTATACGAGCAGGAAGCATTTGTCCTGACCTATAAAATATACACCAGAGAGCATGACTTGCAATTAAATAATGCCAAACTGCCTGACTTTAAAGGATTTCATTCTCAAGAAATTGAAATGAATGCAAATGCAAGATGGACACAGGAGCATTATAAAGGACGTAACTATAATACGACAATCTATCGCCAATTTGTATTATTTCCCCAGCAACCGGGTAAGTTATTTATAGAACCGGCACAGTTCCAGATGACGGTAGGTAAAGCTGTACAATCTGACGATCCTTTTGATGCATTTTTCAATGGTGGAAGCAATGTAGTTAAAGTACCGAAATCTATCGTTACTCCTAAAATAGCAATTAATGTCAATCCGCTTCCTGCTAGTAAACCTGCAAACTTTTCAGGTGGAGTGGGAGAGTTCAACATTTCTTCTTCCATCAATAGCAAGGAGCTGAAAACTAATGATGCTATCACTATCAAGTTAGTCATCTCCGGAACTGGGAACCTGAAACTGATTTCTAATCCGGAAATTAAATTTCCAGATGACTTTGAAGTATATGATCCAAAGGTGGACAACCAAGTCAGATTAACTCAGGAAGGTCTAACAGGAAATAAAGTTATTGAGTATCTGGCTATTCCAAGACATGCTGGCAATTATAAAATCCCGGGGGTATCTTTCAGCTATTTCGATATCCGTTCAAAATCTTACAAAACGTTGAAAACGGAAGACTATGTAATCAATGTTGAGAAAGGTGCAGGAAATGCTGATCAGGTGATTGCCAATTTCACCAATAAAGAAGACTTGAAAGTATTGGGTGAAGATATCCGTTACATTAAGCAAAATGAAGTTACTCTCCAACCTAAGGGTAGCTTCTTCTATGGCTCAATGACCTATTGGCTGTTCTATATCATTCCTGCTCTAGCCTTCATCATCTTCTTTATCATCTACCGTAAACAAGCCGCTGCAAATGCCAATGTTGCTAAGATGAAAACAAAGAAAGCTAATAAGGTAGCAACCAAACGCATGAAACTAGCCGGTAAGTTGCTCTCTGAAAACAAGAAAGATGCCTTCTATGATGAAGTACTGAAAGCATTGTGGGGATATATCAGCGACAAACTTAGTATTCCGGTTTCCCGTTTGTCGAAAGACAATATTGAAGAGAAGCTGAGAAACCATGGAGTAAGTGAAGAACTAATTAAAGAATTCCTGAATGCATTGAATGATTGTGAATTTGCCCGTTTCGCTCCAGGTGATGAAAATCAGGCAATGGATAAAGTTTATTCTTCTTCAATAGAAGTGATAAGCAGAATGGAAAATTCAATAAAACATTAACCCAGAAGAGATTGTGTCATGAAAAAAATATTGTTTTTTATATTATTATCAATGTCAGTCACTTGTTTCGGACAAGGAACTCAAAGCATTGATTCTATACAAACAACCGAAGCTGATTCTATCCATGCGGGTTCACATACATTTTCTGATACGAAATTGGAAGATGTAACAAAAGCCGAAGGAGATTCCGCATATATAAAAGATGATTATGCAACTGCTATCCAAATATATGAATCCTTATTAAAAAATGGGGAATCTGCAGATGTGTACTATAATTTAGGAAACAGTTACTACAAAGCTGGAGAAATAGCAAAAGCCGTACTCAACTACGAACGTGCTTTGCTTATGAAACCAGGAAACAGCGACATCCGTGCCAATCTGGAAGTAGCACGCGCTAAAACAATAGATAAAGTAGAACCTGTTCCGGAAGTTTTCTTTGTATCATGGGCCAAAGCCTTGATAAACAGTATGAGTGTAGACGCATGGGCTACATGGGGAATTGTCTCCTTTATTCTATTTATCATCGCTCTTTACTTCTTTATTTTCTCCAAGCAGATTATACTGAAAAAAGGAGGATTTATATCAGGTATCGTTTTCTTAATTGTTGTAATATGCTCTAATCTTTTTGCTTCAGAGCAAAAAGAACGTTTAGTAAATAGAAGCGAAGCGATCGTCATGAATCCTAGTGTAACAGTTCGCAGCACTCCGAGTGAAAGTGGAACAAGTTTGTTCATCCTTCATGAGGGACGTAAGGTCAGTATCAAAGATAACTCAATGAAAGAATGGAAAGAAATTCGCTTGGAAGACGGCAAAGTAGGATGGGTGCCGGCTTCCGCTATTGAAGTGATATAAAATTCGTAAACAGAATTTAGGAATTTAGGAAAAAAGATAAGCAAATAATTTGTTTTATCTTTTTTTTTGCTTAAGTTTATAGCGTGATAAAGATCACATAGTATTAACCATTAAATTTACGAGACATGAGAACAATAACATTTAATGAACTTCGTAAGATTAAAGATTCATTGCCCAGCGGTAGCATGCATAGAATAGCAGACGAACTTGGTTTACACGTAGATACCGTGCGAAACTTCTTCGGAGGTCATAATTTCAAGGAGGGAAAAAGTGTCGGAATACATCTTGAGCCCGGTCCGGATGGCGGGCTTGTAATGCTGGATGACACAACTGTTCTCGACCGGGCTCTAAAAATTTTAGATGAAATAAACATGAGTATGCAAAAAGAACAAGCTACCGAACCTATGCAAATTTAAAATATAAAACAAGAATCCCAATTGCCCAAACAATTGGGATTTCTTATTTGTTTACCTTCAAAAACAGATTATTATGGAAGATAAATTAGTAACCTTAGCTATTCTGACTTATACAAAAGCTCAGATTCTAAAGAATGTCCTCGAAAATGAAGGAATAGAAACATACATTCATAACGTAAATCAAATACAACCTGTTGTATCTTCAGGAGTACGTCTGCGAATTAAAGAAAGTGATCTACCACGTGCATTAAAAATAACGGAAAGCTCGACCTGGTTATCTGAAAGTATAGTGGGAGAGAAGCCCCCCAAGGTAGATAGTAAATCAAACAAAATTTTAATACCTGTCGACTTCTCCAGTTATTCGATGAAAGCGTGTGAATTTGGCTTTAATTTGGCCAAAACTGAGAATTCTGAAGTGATTCTATTACATGTTTACTTTACACCGATATACGCTTCGTCATTACCATATGGCGATGTATTCAATTATCAGATCGGAGATGAAGAATCTGTTAAAACAATCATCCAGCAGGTCCATTCAGATCTCAACGCACTATCTGATAAGATTAAGGAAAAAGTTGCATCTGGAGAATTTCCGGATATCAAATATAGTTGCATTTTACGAGAAGGAATTCCGGAGGAAGAAATCTTAAGATATGCCAAGGAGCAACGTCCTAAGGTTATCATTATGGGAACGCGTGGAAAAAGCCAGAAAGACATTGACTTAATTGGCAGTGTAACAGCTGAAATTATTGATCGAAGCCGCACAGCAGTATTGGCTATTCCGGAAAATACTCCGTTCAAAGAATTCAATGAAGTAAAACGTATTGCTTTCTTAACCAATTTTGATCAGAGAGACTTGATTGCTTTTGAAGCATTTTTCAACACATGGAAATCTTTCCATTTTTCAGTCTCATTAATTCATCTGGCTGAATCCAAAGATACTTGGAATGAAATTAAACTTGCAGGTATCAAAGACTATTTCCAAAAACAATATCCCGGGCTTGAAATTCATTATGATGTGGTAATGAATGATAATCTATTAAAAGGACTTGATCAATATATCAAAGATAATCAAATAGATATAATAACATTAACTTCCTATAAGAGGAATATATTTGCACGATTATTTAACCCGAGTATTGCTCGTAAGATGATTTTCCATTCTGATACACCATTGCTTGTTATTAACGGATGATCAGAAAGAACGAAAATAAGCTGTTTACGTTTAGGGAATAATGATGATTATGTTTAATAGAAAAAACAGATAATACTTATAACTAATTTCTCTCTCTTCTCTCTAAAACCAAAAGAGGCATTCCAAACGAATTGGTATAGCCTCTTTTTTATTTTCTCACATAAAGAAATTCATCATTATATAGTTTAATAAAAATCAGAATCATCATTCAAGCTTCTTTATTTGTAAAAACAAAAAAGACTATCCCAATTTAAATTTTGGGATAGTCTTTTATAATAACTGACTTAATATAATTATTTCATCATCTTATCGATTTCTTCAAACTCAGGACCCATGTTCAGATTATAGTAAACACGGTAAAGACCCTGTAACCACAAATCTTTTTGATCAGGTTTCAAAGCTCTGGCTTTTTCGTAGAATGGCTTAGCTTCTTCATAGAATTTCTTCACTGTAGCTTGTGCCTCTGCATATTTAGGATCATTGATATCTGTTGTAGCTTTATCAGCATAATCCTGAGCCTTCATCAAATACACTAATCCTACATTAGAATATGCTTCTGCATATTCAGGATCTGCAGCAATAGCTTTCTTGTAGAACTCAATAGCATTATCATATTCTTTCATATTATGATAAAGATATGCTTTCACATAAAGATACAACTTGTTATTGGCATCAGTAGACAACATTCTATCAGCAAATTCCATTGCTTTAGAAGCTTGGTTAGAGCTAGTATAGTAATCTACCAAATTCGCAAAGAAATAATCATTTCCAGGGAATTTTAAAATACCTTCTTCCAATGATTTAACCCATGCCGCAGTATCACCTTTAGCTTTATATGCATCTGCCATCAATTGCATTGCAAACTTACCGCCATCTTTGTCATCCAAAGCAGCAGGAGCATATTTAATAATTGCATCTTTATCTCCTACTCTGTCAGCAGCTAATGTTGCGTAATATGCTATTTGTGCCAAAAGAGTATCTGTTTTAGCCAAATTTTGCTCTGCCAACATAGGATAAGAAGCTGATTCTACGTATGTTGCAAAGAATTGCAAAGCTTCCTTATTCTTATCAAGGTTAAAGAATTGAATACCACCGTTAATTAAGTTAGGACGTTCAACCAATATAGTTGAAGCATTTGCTTTTCTATATTTGTTTTTAATTTTACCTTTTTCATTAGGTACTTGAGCTAGATCATCACATTTAGTATAATACTCAAACATTTTTAAAATGCTGTTGTATGCCTTCAATGTGTCAAACGGCTGTTTCAGAACACCTTTCTTATCACGTTCTTCTTCGATAAAACGTTTCTGAATAAATCCAGCAACGTCCCATGTGTCAGGAAGATCCTTGGTCTCAGGGTTCTTAATGGCTTCATTAATCAGCTTTTCAGCTTGACTAAAATTCGGTTTTACATCACTGGCAATGCTTTTGGCTTCTTTTACATTCTTCATTTGAGCGAATGATAAGCTTACGGCCATCAATAAAACCATTGAAAATAATACTCTTTTCATGATTGTTGTTTGATTAATTATTAATATTATGTCTATTCCTCAATTTCGTTGTTATTTTCATTAACATCTGTAGCAGTATCTGCATTGTCAACATCCTGATCAGTAGCCAGATCACTGACAATAGTACCTTCTGCTTCTTCTGCGGGAACTTCATCCTCAAGACTTTCTGTCATTACTTTACATACAGAACCAATCTGATCGTTACGTTTTTCAAGATTAATCAGACGAACACCTTGAGTAGCACGTCCCATAATACGGACATCAGCAACTTTCAGACGGATAGTTATTCCGGATTTATTGATAATCATTAAGTCGTTCTCATCAGTCACTGACTTAATTGTTACCAACTTACCTGTTTTTTCAGTAATATTCATGGTCTTTACACCCTTACCACCGCGATTAGTCTTACGATAATCTTCAATTTCAGAGCGTTTACCATATCCCTGTTCAGAAACAACCATTACGGATTCTGTTTCCAAATCTTTTATACATATCATTCCTATTACTTCATCCTGACCATCATTATCCAATGTAATACCACGTACACCTGTAGCCGTACGTCCCATTACACGAACTGCAGCTTCATGGAAACGAATAGCCCGACCATTACGATTAGCAATAATGATTTCATTATTACCATTCGTCATTCGAACTTCAATTACACTGTCATCCTCACGAATTGTAATAGCATTTACACCATTCTGACGCGGGCGTGAATATTGTTCAAGCAATGTCTTCTTGATAACACCTTTCTTCGTACAGAATAATACGTAATGACTATTGATATATTCAGTGTCATCCAGGCTCTTAACACGCAAATATGCAGTAACACTGTCATCAGAGTCAATATTTAACAGGTTTTGTATAGCACGTCCTTTGGAATTCTTCGTTCCTTCCGGTATCTCATAAACTTTCAGCCAATAACATTTACCTTTTTGTGTAAAGAACATCATGGTATTGTGCATAGTAGCCGGATATATATGCTCTACAAAGTCCGCATCACGAGTTTCTGTTCCCTTAGAGCCTACCCCACCACGATTCTGCGCACGGAATTCTGTTAATGGCGTACGTTTGATATATCCCATATGAGATATTGTGATAATCATCTGATCATCAGCATAGAAGTCCTCCGGATTAAACTCTTCGGAAGAATAAACGATTTCAGAACGACGTTCGTCACCATATTTCGCTTTAACTTCCAATAATTCATCTTTCATCACCTTACGACATACCTCATCATCAGCCAAAATGCTTTCCAAATAAGCAATCTGTTTCATGATTTCTTCGTATTCAGCATGAAGCTGATCCTGCATCAGACCAGTCAACTGACGCAAACGCATCTCTACAATTGCACGTGACTGTATTTCTGTCAGGTTAAAACGTTCTATCAAACCTGCAATAGCATCATTTGGAGTCTTAGCTGCACGAATAATACGAATAACTTCATCAATATTATCAGAAGCAATGATTAAACCTTCAAGGATATGTGCACGTTCCTTTGCTTTACGCAGATCGAACTGAGTACGGCGGATAACTACTTCGTGCCTGTGCTCTACGAAGTATTTAATCATATCTCTCAGATTCAATGTCTTAGGACGTCCGTGAACCAATGCAACATTATTCACACCGAAGGAAGTCTGTAAGGCTGTCATCTTATACAGCTTATTCAGCACTACGCTTGCATTAGCATCACGTTTTACATCGATAACGATACGCATACCGTCACGGTCAGACTCGTCGTTTGCATTCGAGATACCTTCTATTCTCTTATCGTTAACAAGATCAGCAATATATTTGATCAGTTCAGCCTTATTAACATTATAAGGGATCTCAGTCACTACGATTTTATCATGTGTCTGTCCGGTTTCAATTTCCGCTTTTGCACGCATTACTACACGTCCACGACCTGTCAGATATCCTTCACGTACTCCGCTGATACCATATATATAACCACCTGTAGGGAAATCCGGAGCTTTGACATAAGTCATCAGTTCCTCTACTGTGATTTCCTGATTATCAATATATGCTTCACAAGCATCAATTACTTCCGAAAGATTATGAGGAGGCATATTAGTTGCCATACCTACCGCAATACCGGAAGCACCATTAACCAAAAGATTAGGAATACGGGTCGGCATCACCTTCGGCTCTGTCAACGTATTATCAAAGTTAGGTTCGAAGTCTACAGTTTCCTTATACAGGTCATCCATCATCGCTTCACCTAACTTGTTTAGACGAGCCTCCGTATAACGCATGGCAGCGGGGCTATCACCATCTACAGAACCAAAGTTACCTTGGCCATCTACTAAAGGATAACGCATTGCCCATTCCTGAGCCATACGCACCATAGCATAATAAACTGAAGAGTCTCCATGCGGATGGTACTTACCCAGTACTTCACCCACAATTCTTGCAGATTTTTTATAAGGTTTGTCTGAAGTATTACCCAATTCCATCATTCCGTATAAAATTCTACGGTGAACGGGCTTAAATCCATCTCTAACATCCGGAAGGGCACGTGAAACAATGACCGACATGGAGTAGTCAATGTACGAAGACTTCATTTCCTCCTCGATGTTAATCTTTATAATTCTGTCTTGTTCAAGCATTTAAAATGATTATTAATTATACATTGTATGGTCTGTGAAAAACCACGCTAAAGTACTACTTTTCCACGATATACGAAAGTTTTTCCGAAGAAAGTTTTTTTCTGCTTGAAGGACAGTCTGTTTGTCTATATTTAGTTATTAAAATTAAAAATTTCAAGGAACGGATTGACTTCTAACCATTAATATTAGAAAAAGAAATGAGAAAAAGAATAAATACTACCATTAAGGAGACTATATCTGTGAAAAACAGGGAGTGGTATTTGTTATACCTTATATATATAATACAAAGCATTGTTTTTATGGCACGCCATTTGTAGATATAAGAAATAAAGCAAATATGCAATACAAACTTGATTAAATGCGTATATTTGCCAGTAAATAACCCCTTAGAAGAAAAGGAAAAAGTATGAATAATCAATTCTCACAAAGAGTTTCCGACATTATCGTCTATAGCAAGGAAGAAGCTAACCGGTTGAGGAGTAGGCATATCGGACCTGAGCACCTACTTCTGGGATTGCTTCGTGACGGTGAAGGAAAAGCTATCGAGATATTGTCAAAACTCAACACCAATTTAGCTGCAGTAAAGCAGCAGATTGAAGCTCGGCTGAAGACAGAAGCTGATGATATGCTATTGCCTGATGCAGAGATACCGTTGTCTAATGACGCGGCAAAAATATTAAAAATGTGTATTTTAGAAGCACGTGGAATGAGAAGTAATATAGCTGATACAGAGCATGTTTTGTTAGCGATCCTAAGAGAAAGAAACAATATGGCTGCTTCCGTGCTCGAAGCTAATGACGTTAATTACGTGAAAGTGTTGGAACAAGCCACATTGCAACCGGATGTAAATTCCGGCATGGGATTCCCGGAAGACGATGATGATGAAGAAATGTCTTCTCCCCGATCTGGTGGAAGCGGTTCTGAAGAACGCCAGCAACAGGCACAAACAGCTTCAAAAAAACCGGCTAATGACACGCCTGTACTTGACAATTTCGGTACAGATATGACAAAAGCGGCAGAAGAAGGACGTTTGGACCCTGTAGTAGGCAGAGAAAAGGAAATTGAACGCTTGGCTCAAATCCTGAGTCGCCGTAAAAAGAACAATCCGATTCTGATCGGTGAACCTGGTGTAGGAAAATCAGCAATCGTTGAAGGACTTGCTTTGAGAATTATTCAAAAGAAAGTCTCACGCATCTTGTTTGATAAGCGAGTAGTAGCTCTTGACATGACCGCAGTTGTGGCAGGAACAAAATATCGTGGTCAGTTTGAAGAGCGTATTCGTTCCATTCTCAACGAGTTACAAAGGAATCCGAATGTAATCCTGTTCATTGATGAGATCCATACAATTGTAGGTGCAGGTTCTGCAGCCGGTTCAATGGATGCAGCCAATATGCTGAAACCTGCATTGGCACGCGGCGAAATACAATGTATTGGTGCTACTACCCTTGATGAATACCGTAAGAATATAGAAAAAGACGGCGCTTTGGAACGTCGTTTCCAAAAAGTTATGGTGGAACCCACTACTGCTGCTGAAACTCTTCAGATTCTGCGTAACATCAAGGATAAATATGAAGATCATCATAACGTGAACTATACAGATGAAGCATTGGAAGCTTGTGTCAAGTTGACAGACCGTTATATTACGGACCGTAACTTCCCCGATAAAGCTATTGACGCTTTGGATGAAGCAGGATCACGTGTACATCTGACCAACGTCAATGTACCCAAGGAAATCGAAGAGCAGGAAAAACTCATCGAAGAAGCTAAAAGCAAGAAAAATGAAGCTGTGAAATCGCAGAATTTTGAACTCGCTGCCAGTTTCCGAGATAAGGAAAAAGAGCTCACGCTTCAGTTGGACGAAATGAAACGAGAATGGGAAAACAGTCTGAAAGAGAATAGACAGACTGTTGATGCAGAGGAAATTGCCAATGTTATTTCTATGATGTCCGGCATTCCGGTACAGCGTATGGCACAAGCCGAAGGAATCAAGCTGGCTGGCATGAAGGAGGATCTGCAATCGAAAGTAATCGCACAGGATCCGGCGATAGAGAAACTGGTCAAGGCTATTTTAAGAAGCCGTGTGGGATTGAAGGACCCCAATAAGCCCATTGGAACCTTTATGTTCTTAGGTCCGACTGGTGTAGGTAAAACCCATTTAGCCAAAGAATTGGCAAAATATATGTTCGGGTCTTCCGATGCACTGATTCGTATAGACATGAGCGAATTTATGGAAAAATTCACCGTCTCACGTCTGGTCGGAGCTCCTCCGGGATATGTAGGATATGAAGAAGGCGGACAATTAACTGAAAAAGTACGTCGCAAACCTTATTCTATCGTCTTGCTTGATGAGATCGAAAAAGCACATCCGGATGTATTCAATCTCCTTCTTCAAGTGATGGACGAAGGCCGTCTGACTGACAGTTATGGCAGAATGGTTGATTTTAAAAATACAGTTGTTATCATGACTTCCAATATTGGTACCCGCCAGTTAAAGGAGTTTGGACGTGGTGTAGGCTTTGCTACACAAAGCCGTCTGGATGATAAAGAGTTCTCGCGAAGTGTTATACAAAAAGCATTAAATAAATCATTCGCGCCCGAATTTATCAACCGTGTCGATGAAATCATAACATTTGACCAACTCTCTTTGGAAGCTATCACGAAAATCATTGATATTGAGCTAAAAGGACTATATGATCGTATTGAATCTATTGGATATAAGCTAGTTATTGATGATGAAGCTAAAAGATTCGTGGCCGAAAAAGGATACGATGTGCAATTCGGAGCCCGCCCTTTAAAACGAGCTATTCAAACCCATTTGGAGGATGGACTGTCAGAACTCATTATAACTTCTTCTCTGAAAGAAAAAGATGTCATTCAAGTCTCTCTGAATAAAGAGAAAGGTGAATTGGAGATGAAAGTTATTGCATCTTGAAAGAAGATTACTTAAATAAGATAAGTCATAAAATATGCCAGAATGTCAGACCATTTTTTTTGTCTCTATCTGAACAAACATCAATTAAAATTAATCAATAGATAAACTAAAAAATATACGTATTATGCAAAAAGGTAATATTGGGGTTACAACAGAGAACATTTTCCCTATCATCAAAAAGTTCTTGTACAGTGACCATGAAATTTTTCTTCGCGAATTAGTGTCTAATGCAGTAGATGCCACTCAGAAACTAAATACCCTTGCTTCCATTGGGGAGTTTAAAGGTGAACTGGGCGATCTGACAATTCACGTTGAATTAGGTAAAGACACTATTACTATCTCCGACCGTGGTATTGGCCTGACTGCAGAAGAAATAGAAAAGTACATCAATCAGATTGCATTTTCAGGAGCGAATGATTTTCTGGAAAAATACAAAGATGATGCAAATGCAATCATCGGACATTTCGGTTTAGGCTTCTATTCTGCCTTTATGGTTGCAAAAAAGGTTGAAATTATCACCAAATCCTACAGAGACGAAGCACAAGCTATAAAATGGACTTGCGATGGTAGCCCTGAATTCACTATTGAAGAAGTAGATAAGGCAGATCGTGGTTCAGATATCATCTTATATATCGATGACGATTGCAAAGAATTCCTCGAAGAAGCACGTGTTTCTGAGCTTCTGAAGAAATATTGCAGCTTCCTTCCTGTTCCCATTGCATTTGGGAAAAAGAAAGAATGGAAAGACGGCAAACAGGTAGAAACAGCCGAAGATAATATAATCAATGATACCACTCCTTTGTGGACACGTAAACCTAGCGAACTTTCGGATGAAGATTACAAATCATTCTATAGTAAGTTATATCCAATGTCTGATGAACCACTATTCTGGATTCACCTGAATGTTGATTATCCATTCCATCTGACTGGTATCCTCTATTTCCCGAAGGTAAAGAGCAATATTGAATTAAATAAGAATAAGATTCAGTTATATTGCAATCAGGTATATGTTACAGACTCGGTTGAAGGTATTGTGCCGGACTTCCTGACTTTGTTACATGGCGTAATCGATTCTCCGGATATTCCGTTGAACGTTTCCCGTTCGTATTTGCAAAGCGACTCGAACGTGAAGAAGATTTCAACTTTTATCACAAAGAAGG
>OOAK01000940.1_pt1 | contig 23834 bp, 16 predicted proteins | sample 1671811 | NCBI WGS metagenome assembly OOAK01 (sample SAMN06348195, study PRJEB24527) | human gut metagenome | biome: human gut; feature: ankylosing spondylitis patient; material: feces | host: Homo sapiens | place: China | collected 2015-10 | reverse complement strand
AATAATTTTTGTTTCCGTCGAGCGAATGGAACCATTCGCCTTCCCTGCCTAATTTCGCCGCGGTTGCTATCGCTTCCCTTGCTCAAATAAGGCAGACAAGATGTTGCAGACGAAAAACCTCCGCCGGAGCTTTTTCGCTTAGCCATCCCAGCTGAGCTACAGCCCCATAAATACGTTTTCAAGTTTCAAAATAATTTTTGTTTCCGTCGAGCGAATGGAACCATTCGCCTTCCCTGCCTAATTTCGCCGCGGTTCGTCATAAAAACGGCGCATCGGCCGGCAACAAGCGGAATATTACAATAAAAAAGCCTAATGTCAAATGTTTTTTATCATAAAAAACAGCAATCCGACAGTTTTCAAAATTTTGATTTTCGCCCAAACTCCGGCATAACACGCCGCATTTTCATACAAAAGCAAAAAAGCCGGTTCTGCAACCGGCTTATGAAATTGGTGGAGCTAAGCGGGATCGAACCGCTGACCTCTTGAATGCCATTCAAGCGCTCTCCCAGCTGAGCTATAACCCCATTCAAGTACCTTCAAAAATACGCCATCTTTGAAAGTGATTACATAACTACCCAAATAATTTCAAAATGTCAAGTCTTTTTTTTCGTTCTCCGCCGGGAAAAGAAAATAACGTTTTTCCGCCTTGTATTCCATTATTTTTTCCGACCGGGCGCTGCTTTGGGATTCCGCCATGTCATCAGCAGTTCTTCTTCCCCGGTATTTTCATCGATTCCCTTTTGCTCTTCACGGAATCCGTGCCGGACATAAAACGCCGCCGCGCGTTTGTTTTTGGCATAAACGCGCAGTTTTAAACTCTTCCGCCCGTTTTGCACGAAAGACAAAAGCCCGGAACCGATCCCCCGTCCCTGCCGCGACGGCTCGACAAACAGCGCTCCGATATATTCATTATCAATAATGCTGACAAAGGCAGCCGGCCGGCCGTTTTCCTCCCATACCAGAGTTTCGGCTGCCGGCAGCCAGATTTCTCGGACTTCGGCTGCCCTGGAGCGCCAGAAAGCGTCATTGACAAAGTCATGCGCGCGAAGGCTGGCTGCCAGCCAGATTTCCGTCAAAACGACAGCGTCTTCTTCGCGGTAAGGACGAATCATTTAAATGTCCAGATCATCAACGAATTTGGCGCGTTCAATGATGAACTTGAAGCGCGATTCCGGATTTTTGCCCATCAGGCGTTCGACCATCCGCCGGGTTTCAAAGGCCTCTTCCTTGCCCTCTTCGGTATTGGCCGAGGGAATCAGAACCTTCAAAAGCGTTCGTTTGGACTTGTCCATGGTCGTTTCCTTGAGCTGCTGCGCGCTCATTTCGCCCAGCCCTTTAAAGCGGCTGATTTCCGCCTTCTGACTGCCTTTGACTTCCTTTTTCAGAATCCGGTCCTTGTCGTCGTCGTCCAGGGCGTAAAAATTCTTGCCGGCAGCGGAAATTTTATACAGCGGCGGGGTGGCGATAAACAAATGTCCGTTTTCGATCAGCTTCGGCATCTGCTGATAGAAGAAAGTCATCAACAGCGAAGTAATATGGGCCCCGTCGACGTCGGCATCGGTCATAATGATGATTTTTTCGTAGCGAAGGTTTTCTTCTTTGTAACCGTCCTTGATACCGCAGCCCAGCGCCTCGATCATGTCCTTGATTTCCTGGTTCTGGGTAATCTTGTCAAGCGAAGCGGAAGCCACGTTCAGGATTTTGCCCCGCAGCGGCAGAATCGCCTGCGTCATGCGGTCGCGTCCCTGTTTGGCGGAACCGCCCGCCGAATCGCCCTCGACGATAAAAATTTCGGTATCTTCGGCCGCCGCTTTCGAACAGTCGGCCAGTTTGCCCGGCAGGCGCAGCCGTTTGGTCGGGCTTTTGCGGTTTTGGATTTTCTCTTCCTTTTTCCGGCGGCGGAACTCCGAACGCGCAATCACGTATTCCATCAGCGCCGCGGCGTTTTCGGAATCGGAGGAAAGCCAGTGGTCGAAAGAATCCTTGACCGCCTGTTCGACCAGCCGCACCGCCTTGCTTGACGTCAGCCTGTCTTTGGTCTGCCCCTGAAATTCCGGATCGCGGATAAAAACGGAAAGCATAATGCAGGCATCGCTTAAGAAATCTTCGCCGGTAACCGCCGCCGCTTTTTTGACGTTGGCCATTTCCGCGTATTCTTTCAATCCGCGCAAAAGAGCCGATTTGAAGCCCAGTTCGTGGGTGCCGCCCTGCGGGGTGATGACGGTATTGCAGTAAGAGTGGCAAAAGCCGTTTTCATCTTCCGGCCAGGTAACCGCCCATTCGACTTTGCCTTCGTCGCCCGCCAAAAGCGACTCGCCGGCAAACGGCATGCGATTGACGGTGGTGCGGCTGCCGATCTGATAGTTGAGAAAATCGCGCAGGCCGTTGGGGAAATGCAGTTCGGCTTCCGCCGGCGTAACGTCGCCTTCGCACAAAAGTTCCGGCGCGCATTTCCACAAAATATGAATTCCCTTGAACAAAAAGGCCTTTGAACGCGCCATTCTGTACAGCTTGTTAGGAGAAAAGCAGCAGTTGGCGCCGAAAATCTCCGGATCGGGACGGAAAGTGATGCTGGTGCCGCGGCGGTTGGGCGCATTGCCGACCATTTCCAGCTTGTCGAGCGGGCGTCCCTTGGCATAGTGCTGGCGATAGAGTTTGCGGTCGCGGGCAACTTCGATCGTCAGGCTTTCGGAAAGGGCGTTGACGACGGAAGAGCCGACCCCGTGCAGACCGCCCGAAACCTTGTAGGCGTTGCCGCCGAACTTGCCGCCGGAGTGCAGCATGGTCATGATCACTTCCAAAGCGGACTTGTCAGGATATTTCGGATGGGAATCGACGGGAATGCCGCGGCCGTTGTCGGTCACGGTTACCGAATAGTCGGCGTTCAACGACAATTCGATCCGGTTGGCAAAACCGGCCACCGCTTCGTCCATTGAGTTGTCAAGAATCTCCGCCACCAGATGATGCAGCGATTGTTCGTCGGTGCCGCCGATATACATGCCGGGACGCGCCCGGACGGCCTCCAGTCCCTCCAAAACCTGAATATCCTGCGCCGAATAGTTGCTTTCGGCTGCGGCGCCGCCGTCAAATAAATCCGTCATTTTTCCCTTATCCTGTCAAAAAAATCAGGGCTAAAATAGCGCAAAGTCCGCGTTTTGGCAAGTTTTAAGTACAAATTTCCGCCGCTTTTGCCCGGAAAAGCAAAAAACGGGCAGATCCGCCATAAGATCCGCCCTCATTTTCGGGAACGCTTATTTCTCCGGAGTTTCCTTCCGGTACCGAAGCATTTTATACATGGCCAGAAAGGACGACAATATAAACGCGCCGTAAAAGAGATAGTAATATATCTCCATTCCTTCGGACACCCGGTCAAAATCCGGCGCCTCATCGGAAGAGCCGGCCTCATCCAAAGCATTTATGGCGCAGGCTCCTATACGTGCATTGTTTTTCTTTTTTTATATGCGTTTATATATTTTCCCGCCGGCGGAAGTCTTGACATATATGGTTTATCAACCATTTCATCCCAATGATCAAGATTATCTTTGTATTGATCCGGCTGTTTCAGAATATCCCGAGAAGATATCATGTTATAAATAATATCAGGAATAATACAATCTTTCCGATAACGATTACCGGCATTGCGGGGCTGAAAATATTCCCGATACATATTTTTTCCGTCATTAATGATATCCGAAAATATGTTCCGTTGATCTTGATACATACTTTCTTTACTGTTTTGCAAAAATTTTAATCCGCAGTTTCTTCAAAATTGCAGCTGTTACTTTCGGAATCGTATTTTCCTTTATATTTCAGGCAAAGTCCCGGAAGCACCTTTTCCAAAACATGATCATGGCATTTTGCATCATGTCCGCACCGGTCCAATGCGGCCAAAACAGCATCATACAACCGGACACAACCCGTTTTATGCGTCCACAACAGACAATCGTAGCGGCAGCGTTTTGCCTTTTCGTCCCATACCCCGCCGTTTTCCAGACAAGTGCCTTTATGATCAAACAAAAAGAACAAAAACAGGAACGAGATAAAAATTGCCGGGCCGTAAAACAAAAACTTCATCACTATTGCCCTTACCGGTATTTTTCAGGCAGCGCTCTGCTTTTCCGTCTATAATCGGAACAGGCAGCCGCGGCCGAAAGATTTGGATCGTTTCTTGCCCGTTCTCTTCCGACAGCTTTTACGTTAAAGTCATGCCAATAATCGTTTTGAGTCATGTTCGAATAGTCTGTCATGTTTTTCACCCCGGTTAAAAATTAATACCACTGCATTTAAATTTATCTTAAAATCAAAAAATATCCCCCTTTTGCATTCTTCATTGTCAACAACGGGTGTTAATCACTTCTCCGGTTTTTTTTATTTCAGATTTGCAAGATATATTTCATTTTTAAAAAAACAATCAAAAAAATTGTCACTTTTCAATAATTTTTATTGTATAAACAATATGTTATCAATTCGGTTTTTCCTTGACAACATTTTGCCGGCGGCGCGAAAACAACGTTTTCGGAAAGCGTCGAAAGGCTCTTTTGACACCCCTTCCGTCAAGTCGAAAAAAGGATTTTTGCGCCGGAAAAAAACGGAACGTTTTGCGGTGGAAACGACATTTTCCCCTCAGGAAAGGAAAAACATTTCCGACGGACAAAGAAAACCCCGTTTTCTGCAAACGGGGTTTTCCGATTTTGCGGGAGAAACGGCAATCAGAACGCGTAGTTGACACCGAGGTTGAAATTCAGATCCCGGTAGTCGCTGCCGAAGCTATAGCCGACGTCGGCAAAACCGTTCAGCTGTTTCGTGAAGTCCATGCTGCCGCCGACGATTACCCGTCCCAGCGTCATGTCCTCTAGTCCGCTGACGCTGCCGAGACTGGTTATCCGCACGTCACCGTCGCCGAACGTCTGAACCACGCTCGGTTTGACGAACAGTTTGGCGTAACCGTCGCCGTACTCAAACGTTTTCTCCGCCTTAACGCCGAATTCCAGTTCGGTTTCCGAAACGTCGTCATAACGGGCGGTTTTGCCCAGACCGTCGCGAACGGTATCAAAATCGATATGGACATAACGCACGCCGACCGTCGGCTCAACCATAACGTCGGTTGCCGGCATAAAGACAACGCCGGCTTCCAAAGCGGCACCGTATTCCAGGCCGTCGGTATCGGCTTTAACGCCGTCGTCGGATTTCAGATCGGCTTTCTGCCAGCCGCCGTAAAGCGAGGACATCAGCCATGCGCTGCGGCCTTTGATCTGCGTGTCGTAACGATGGTACAAACCGGCCAGATAACTGTCAATGTCGATGCTGCCGCCGGTCCTGGCGTAATAGTCGTCGCCTTTGCCGGAGAAGTCGTATTCGCCCTGGCGGTAGGAAACAAACAAACCGAGCTTGTGATACGGATTAAGCTGCACGTCATAACCGGCCTCCAGTCCGTAAATATCAGCGTCGAACTCAAACGGAGAATCGACTTTGGCCGAATGATAACCCGGTACCACCCACAGGTTGGAGAGCTTTTTGCCGTCCCAGGCGTGATCGTACAGACCGCAGTTTCCGCAGTTGTCCTTATCGTTTGCCGCTTTGGCGAAAACGTTGCCGACCACGTTTCTGGTCTGTTCAAACGCCGCGGAAGGCAGGCCGGCATAGGCAACGACTTCGCCGGTCACTTCATCGGAATTGCCGTTCAGGTACCAGTTGTTGTTTTCGTGAACGGTCCCCCAGTTATAAGCGCTGCCGTATACCCGGTAAATCGAAAAATCGGCTGCGGTCGAGGCATCGTCGTTCGGCGCTTCGACAAACAGGATTTTGTTTTCCGGCTTAACATCTTCGGAAACGACATGCGCCACTACACCGGTGCTGCCTTTGACGTCGCCGTCAATTTTCAACACATCGGAAACTTCTTTTTCAGAATCGACGTTGACATGGAGAAGCGCACCGCTTTTTGCCGTATAATCGCCGGCAACGGTTGCCCGGCGGCCGCTTTCCTTACCGTTTGTCAGTGACAAAACACCTTCGTTTTCCACGTCGCCGGAAAGCTTCAGGTTGTTTTGTGCAAAATCAAGGGTGCCGAACCGGCCGATGTTTAAAGTGCCGTCATAGGCCAGGTCGCCGAAGAGCGATACAGCCGCCTGCCGGTTTTCGCTGCCTTCAATACCGATATTGTTCCAGCCGGAAACGGTTGCCAGGCTGCTGCCTTCTTCCGCCGCACCGCCGGTAATATCGTATTTGCCGTCTTTAAATACCAGATTTTTGCCTTTGGCGTTGTTGATCAGCGTATCTTTGAAAATGTCGTTGATACCGTTGCTGACGGTCAGCGAGGAAATATTTTCCGAAGTAAAGATGGAATTGTAATCAAAACTGCCGCCCATTACCGCCTGCCGGTCGATCAGGATATCGCCCTTCATCACCACGTCTTTGTTGATGTCCAGAATCGAATCCTTTTCGGCCGTCAGATCCGTCAGCTCGGTTTTATAGCGCACCGTCAGCGAACCGCCGGATTCCACCAGCGTGCCGCTGGCAAAGGTTTTGTTTTTGCCGATATTGCCCATGGTAAGCGAACCGCCCTTTTCCACCACCGTATTTTCAAAAACAACGTTGCCGACGGCAAGGCTGCTGCCGGTGACGGAACCGCCGTCTTTGATCACGGTGTTTTTCATGGTTCCTTTCATGTCAAGGCTGCCGCCGTTGACAACCGTGTTGTCGGCCATGCCGCCGCTGACGATACTGACCGAACCGCCGTTGACGATAAGGCCGTAAGTGCTTCCGCCGACGCGCAGCGAACCGCCGTTGACAATGCCGTTTGCCAGCGACGACTCGCCGTCGCGGACATCGACGCTGCCGCCGTTGATAACCATGCCGTCAGCCGCGGAATTTTCAAACGTAACCGAACCGCCGTCAACCGTCGTATTGGTCACTTTCAGGCTGTCGTTCAAATCCAGCCGGCCGCTTTTCAGGTGCGTGCCGTCAACCGCGCCCGAATTGACGCTCAACGTGCCGCCGTCGATTGTCGTATTCTGCGCCAAACCGTCCCTGTCAACGCTCAGACTGCCGTTTGCGGTCAAATAGGCATCGACGGCTTTATTATCGGCAATATTAAAACGATGTTCGTTTCCTTCACTGTCTTTGACCACCACGCCGGTTGCCGTGTTGGTGCTGGAAAGGCTGTAACCGCCGCCGTTTTCAATTGTCAGATTATTTACTTTGCCGCTGCCGTCAACCGTAATCGAACCGCCGGAAGCGACCAACGTGTTTTCGGCCGCGCCGTCCCCTTTGACGGTAAATTTATTGCCGTCGGTTACATGCAAACCTTCCGCCTTTTTATCCGCAATCGAAAAAGCGTTTTCGCCGTCTGCGGACTGTTGTTTGCCGTCGGCAATCTCAACATCCGTGGTCAGATCGAAACGGCTGCCCTCTTCCATCGTCAGGCCGTCGAATTTACCGCCGTCGGCCGTCAGTTTTCCTTCTCCGGCAACGGTCGTGTTATTCAGGCTGCCGCCGGAAACGTTCAGGCTGCCGCCGGCGTTGATATTGGTATTGTCGGCGGTAACGCCGTCAACGATGTCCAGGCTGCCGTTAACCGTCGTATCGTTCAGCTTTGCGCCCGACTCCGCTGTCAGCTTGCCCTGATTGACCACCGTTCCGTTGGCGGTGCCGTCGCCCCGCACAATCAGGGACTGGCCGTTATCCAAAACGAATCCGTCGGCAACATGATCCTTGATCGAAATGTTTTGCCCGTTGTTGGTACTGTTGCTTACCGTCGTGTCGGTCGAAATTTCAAATCGGCCGCCTTCTTCTATCGTTACATTGTCGATTGACGTGTTTTTGTCTACCGAAATCAGCTTGCCGCCGGAACCGTACCCGTCATCGGGACCTTTGACGACGCTGTTTGACAATGATCCGTTTTCGGTTACGGTAAAGGAAGAACCGCCGTTGATGATAAAGCCTTCTGCTTTATTGTTTTCAATCGAAAAAGTCTTTTCTTGTGTTTCTCCATAGTCTTTTTCATATTTACCGTTTTTAATCGTCATATCGGTCGAAAAGTCAAAACTCCCGCGCTCACCCATAAGCAAGCCATCAATAACGACATCTTTTCCGGCAGAGATATGGCCAGAGACAGCACTCTCCTCAATCTCATCTTCAGGACTCCAGCTGCCAATATTGCTAACTGAAGCGCCGTCTTTCAGATTCAAAGTAGCGTCACTGTCTACTAAAACCTTATCAACCGTTGCTCCCGCTTCCACATTCATGGTTCCACCAACATTGGTATTGCTAACTGTCGAACCGGCGTTGGCATTCATTGAGACGCCATCCTCAACTTTCGTCCGATTTGCGGTTCCCCCGTCATTAACATTGATTTTGGTATCAATAAAACCTCCCCAACCTGAATTTGAAGTAGTCATATTAATCGTACCACCCTTGTTAACATTCAAGGTGCCGCCATCACTCACAGACGTTTGATTAGCAACGCCACCGTCGTTAACATTCACGACACCTCCCACTGCCACATCCGTATTATTAGCAATACCACCTTCGTTTACGTCCATCTGCTCATCGTAATCACCCATTCCGGCGATCTGTTTATCTTCACATGTTCCGCCTTGGCATACAAAAGTCTCAGCCGTCGCATGGTTAAACGACAGCAAAAACGTGCAAACCGTCGTCATGTAAAAAAGTTTTCTGGAAGACATAAAAACCTCTTTTAAAATAAGTTAAAAACAAAAAATACAGAGAAAAACAATCACCCTTCGGTCATGTTCTAATGGTGAAAAGTATTGTACGTTATTTAGATACAAAGTTTTTCCCCGCTGTCCCTTGATTTTTCGTCTTGATTTCCGCCGCATTTTAACGTACCTTTTTTTGTTACCAACGAAAAATAAGATTTTTAAGGGGGGAAAACATATTGATTTTGCGGCAAAAAAAGGTACCTTTCTTTGTGACAGGCAAAAAGGATAATTTACACCCTAAAATCAACGGAAAAACGGGAACGAAAATACAGACGGCGCAAAAAAAAGCGGATTCCGCCCGAATGTCCGGCAACCGTTGCAGAAGCGGCCGGTTTCGTATGCTCCGGCCCGAAACGACGCGGCCGCCCGGCCGACATTTTTTATTCAACCTTATCGGCCAATATTCAAACCACAAAAAAAACGACCCGGCAGACATTCGTTTAACGAACATTTACCGGGTCGTATCTGGTATAAAGAAGTCAGTTATTACTTAACTTCCTCAAAATCGGCGTCAACGACTTTTTCGTCTTTCGGCGCTTCGGAAGCGCCGGCGTCGGCACCGGCGGCACCTGCGGTCTGTCCCGCCGCGCCGGCATTCTTATACATTGCTTCGCCGAGTTTCAATGACGCCTGCATCAGGCTTTCGCTCTTTTCCTTGATGACTGACAGGTCATCGGCTTCAAGCGCGGTCTTCAACGCCTTGATTTCGGTTTCGATCGCCTGCTTGTCAGCTTCCGAAATTTTGTCGGCGTTTTCCTTCAAGGTCTTTTCGGTCGCATGAACAAGGCTTTCCGCCTGGTTCTTGGCTTCTACCGCCTCTTTCTTCTTCTTGTCTGCTTCGGCGTTGGCTTCCGCGTCTTTGACCATCTTGTCGATGTCGGCGTCGCTCAAACCGCCGCTGGCCTGAATGCGAATCGCCTGTTCCTTGTTGGTCGCCTTGTCTTTGGCCGAAACGTTGACAATACCGTTGGCGTCAATGTCGAAAGTAACTTCAATCTGCGGCATGCCGCGCGGCGCCGGCGGAATGCCGACCAGGTCAAACTGTCCCAGCAGCTTGTTGTCGGCGGCCATTTCGCGTTCGCCCTGGAAGACGCGGATGGTAACCGCGGTCTGTCCGTCTTCGGCGGTGGAAAAGACCTGCGACTTGCGGGTCGGGATGGTGGTGTTGCGGTCGATCAGACGGGTGAACACGCCGCCCAGAGTCTCAATGCCCAGCGACAGCGGGGTAACGTCCAAAAGCAGCACGTCTTTGACGTCGCCCATCAGCACGCCACCCTGAATGGCCGCGCCGACGGCAACCACTTCGTCCGGGTTAACGCCTTTGTGCGGATCTTTGCCGAAGATTTCCTTTACTTTTTCCTGAACTTTCGGCATCCGGGTCATACCGCCGACCAGAATGACTTCGCTGACTTCGTTGGCTTTAAGCCCGGCGTCGGCCAAGGCTTTGCGGCAGGGTTCGACCGTGCGTTCGATCAGATCGTCGACCAGCGCTTCCAGTTTGGCGCGGGTGAGTTTGATGTTGAGGTGTTTCGGTCCGGTGGCGTCGGCAGTGATAAACGGCAGGTTGACGTCGGTCTGAGTGGCCGAGGACAATTCGATCTTGGCTTTTTCCGCCGCTTCTTTCAAACGCTGCAAAGCCAGACGGTCGTTTTTCAGATCAATGCCGCTTTCTTTTTTGAACTCGTCGGCCAGATAGTTGACGATGCGCTGGTCAAAGTCTTCGCCGCCGAGGAAAGTGTCGCCGTTGGTGGATTTTACTTCAAAAACGCCGTCGCCGATTTCCAGAATGGAAATATCGAACGTGCCGCCGCCCAGGTCATAAACCGCGATGGTGCCGTTTTTGTTCTTGTCCAGGCCGTAAGCCAGAGCGGCCGCGGTCGGCTCGTTGATGATACGCAGAACGTCAAGCCCCGCGATTTTGCCGGCATCTTTGGTCGCCTGACGCTGAGAATCGTTGAAATAGGCCGGAACGGTAATGACCGCCTTGTCGATTTTTTCGCCCAGATAGCTTTCGGCATATTCCTTAATCTTTTGCAGAACGATTGCCGAAATCTGCGACGGCGCATATTTCTGTCCCTTGACTTCTACCCAGGCGTCGCCGTTGTCGCCGGGAACGATTTTAAACGGAACCAGTTTCTTGTCCTTTTCGACTTCCGGCGAATCGTAACGGCGGCCGATCAGACGCTTGATGGCAAACAGGGTGTTTTCCGGGTTGGTAACGGCCTGACGTTTTGCCGCCGCGCCGACCAGGCGTTCGTTGTCGGTAAAGGCAACGATCGAAGGCGTGGTGCGAGCGCCCTCGCTGTTTTCCAGCACCTTGGATTCCCCGCCTTCCATAACCGCAAAGCAGGAGTTTGTCGTACCAAGGTCAATACCTATAACTTTATTGCTCATAATCTTTTCCTTCGTAAATTTAACTTTCTAAACTGTTATATAGGAAGCTCGAATTTCATAAGCAATAGGTTAAGATATTTTTTTTGTTTTTTTGTCGCCGCCGCGGCTTTTTCCGGTTGCAAAGACGGGAAACCGCCGTTTTCTCATGTTTTTCCACTGACAGACAAAAGATTCCGGAACAGTCGCGAAACCTGTGCTCTGACCGCGTCCGTCGGCACAGAACGGTACCGTTCCGGCGCTAAGCATTCAACTCCGATCAATCCCGGGGCTTTCCGTAAGGCATGTAAAAAAAAGCGGCAGCTTTTTTGAGCCGCCGCCGCATGGATCCGAACGGTTTTCTTTATTTGCCGATTTCAAATCCGCTCTTGCCGCTTTCCAGCACCGTGCCGGCAAAAGCGAAATCGTTCTGGTTGCAGGAATAAATCCGGTACAAAATATCGCCGGCGGTAACCTGATCGCCGGTCTTTTTAAATAAGTCGACACCGGCCCCCGGATACTGCCCGCCGCCGCACAAAACGCAAAGACGGGTCATGAAGGCGTTGTCGATTTTTTTGACCATGCCGTCAACGTCAGCCACCACGTCGCGGGTCAGATGTCCGAGCCGGACCTGCTCTTTCGCTTTGCCCTGCGACTTGATAATCTGTTCCATGGCATCAAGCGCCTTGCCCGATTTGAGCAGTTCGCGGGCGACCACATAGCCCTGTCCGCCCCGCAGCTTGGGATCAAACTCCAGAATGCGGCCGGCCAGAAAGAGCGATTTTTCCTTCAGGTCGTCGGGCGCGTCCTCCTTGTTTTTCAAAACCTTCATCACGTCTCTGGCCTCCAGCGCCGCGCCGAGACCGAAGCCGATCGGCTCCGAACCGTCGGTAATAACCACGTCGACGTTGATTTCCATCATGTCGCCCACGTATTCGATCAGCTTGCGCAGACGCATGGCTTCCTGAGTGCTGCGGACGCGGGCGCGCGGACCGACCGGAATGTCGATCAGCAGGTGCGTGATGCCGGCGGCCATTTTGGAAGCCAGAACCGAAGCGATGCTGCGCTCAAGCGTTGCCAGACCGTTTTGCTGCTCCACCGCGGAAATGATCTTGTCGGCGGCGGCGATGTCCAGTCCTTCCGGATTGACGATTGCCCCGCGTTTTTCCAGCACCTGTTTTTTCAGGCTGCGGACGTCCAAATCGGTGCCGGCGAGAATCTCCATGGTATCGGCGGCGCCGGTACAGCCGCTCAGGGAACGGGAGACGGTTTTGGGCATCGGCAGGCCGTAGGCGGCAACGATCGCGGTAACAATCAGGTCTGCCTTGTTGCCGGGAATTTCACCCAAGCAATGGTGGTCGGCCACGATTTCCTCGCTGCCCCAGTCGATGATGCGGTCGCCGCGCAGGGCTTCGGTCAGGGAAAGAAGCTCGTTCGGCGTTATGAAAGAGCCGGCCGCCACCAGGAAAGAGGCAATATCCATGTTGGAATAGCGCCGCGCCGAAATGTCGGCGACAATGTCTTCATATTCTTTCGGGCTTAAAATGTTGCCGGCAATTTTGCGGCGGACGGAAGCCAGGCTCGGCGCCGGCGGCGTCAGCGTCAGCGACACCCGGGAACCTTCCGGCAGGCCGATCTGTCTGAACGCTTCGGTATTGAGCCCGAGTTCGTCGGGGCGGATGATTTTGCTGCTGTCGACAATCTGCAGAAAAGCGTAAACCGGCGCCGCGCCGCCGTGGATTTCGATCCGGGTCATGGTTTTGATGTTGTCGATCTTGTAAACCGGACAGTCGCGGTGAATATAGGCGATGTTTTCGTTAAACGAGGATACCGGAAGATGTTTTAATTCAAGCATAACCTTGCTCCTGTAAAAGTTTCGGCCGCCGCGCGGGCGGCCGGTTGCAGACAATGCCGGCAGGAAACAAGCGGTTTATTTCTTGTTTTTGGCCGGTTCGCTCTTCACCATGGCGCATTCGATTTTCTGATGCGTCAGAATGCTCAAGACCTTGACCAGCGTCGGCTTCATTTCCGCACGGGTGACGACAATGTCGACCATGCCGTGTTCGCGCAGATATTCCGCCCGCTGGAAGCCTTCCGGCAGTTTTTCGCGAATCGTCTGTTCGATCACGCGGGGGCCGGCAAAGCCGATCAGGCAGCCTTTTTCGGCAATATGAATGTCGCCGAGCATGGCAAACGAAGCGGAAACGCCGCCGGTGGTGGGATCGGTCATGACGGAAATAAACGGCAGTCCGTTTTCCTTGACCATATTAACGGCGGAAGTGGTGCGCGCCATCTGCATCAGCGACAGAATGCCTTCCTGCATGCGGGCGCCGCCGGAGTTGGCGACGGTAATCAGCGGAATCCTGTGTTTGACGGCATATTCCGCCGCTTTGACGATGCCTTCGCCGACCGCCATGCCCATCGAACCGCCCATAAAGGCGAAATCGAGCGCCGCCACCACGCATTTGATGCCGCCGATGGTGCCGGTCGCCACCTTGATCGCGTCCTGGTTGCCGGTTGCCTTGCGATAGGCCTTCAGCCGGTCGGTATATTTTTTGGAATCCCTGAATTTCAGCGGGTCTTCCTTGGTTTCCGGCAGCTCAAGCTCGGTATGGGCGCCGTCGAACAGCAGCTTCAGCCTTTTGTCGAGATAAAGGCGCAGATGATGTCCGCATTTGGGACAGACGTACCAGGTCTTTTTCAGTTCTTTAGAAAACAGCAGTTCGCCGCAGCCGGGACATTTCAGCCACAGATCGTCGGCAATTTCCTTCGGCGTGGTTTTCTTGATTTTCGGGCGGACAAAGTCAGACAGCCAGTTCATGTTTCAATCCTTTATTGCAGTTACAAACACCAGAAATCGTCCGATTTCTCCTGTTTGCGTTTAAATAAGTTCGATATTTTTTCCTTCAGTCCGGTTTTGGCCGGCTCTTTTTTGTCAAAGGGAAAAGAAACTTCCGCTTTGCTTTTGGCGTTTTCCAGGTCGCCTTTCAGGCTTTCCACCTTGCCGGCCAGTTCCTGCTGTTCGCGGCTCAGTTTTTTGTTCTGACGCTGCTGAACGCGCAGCGCCCGGCGCAGCGGCGCGTATGAAAGCCAGGAATCGAGCTTGCCGACAATATAGCCGAAAACAATGAAGAAAATAACGGCAACGCTTAAGGAAACGGTAATCTCCATGTTGAACGGCCACAGGCTGAAAACCGCCATGTCGTTGTTAACAAAAGCAAACACCGCAATGATCACGATCAGCGGCAATCCGATTATCATTTTTACAAAACTCATAGCCCTGCCTTTCCCAAAAATATGCCAAGACTGATTTTATTTCGCCTTGTTCAACAGTTCGTACAATTGTTTGCCGGCTTTAAAATGCGGAATGTTGCGGGCATCGACGCTCAGTTTTTCGCCGGTGCGGGGGTTTTTGGCCATCCGCGGCGAACGGGTGCGAATCGAAAAAGCGCCGAAACCGCGAAATTCCACGCGCTCGCCGGAAGAAAGCGCATTGATGATGCTGTCCAGAATGACGGTTACGATCCGGTCGATTTCCTTTACCGTCAGGCTGGGGTTTTTAGCTGCGATTTTTTCAATTAATTCAGATTTAGTCACTTTAATACCTCATTGTTGTTTAAGTCGTAAGTTACCTGTTTTTATTTTATAAATCAATACATCTTGTTGCATAAAAGCAAAATTTATGCGCTTGCCCGGACGGCCGGCGGCTCGGCCGGGGCAGAATTTTCCCCTTCGCCGCTGCCGGCGTCCTCGATCCGTTCGATCCGGCGGCCGATTTTAGCAGAAGAAACCTTAATGTCATTAATATCTTTTCCCGCCTGTTCAAAATGCCGGAACAGACTGTCCACGCGTTCGTTCAGACGGCAGACGTCTTCGGTCAGGAGTCCTACCTCCCGCCGGATGACGCCGGCCTCTTCGCGCATGCGGACGTCTTTTAACACCGCGCGCACGGTGTTTAAGGTGGCCATCAGGGTGGTCGGCGACACGATCCAGACCCTGGCGCGGTAAGAACAGGCCACCACATCGGCAAAATTGGCGTGCAGCTCGGCGTAAACGGCTTCGGAAGGCAGAAACATCAGAGCCGATTCCGCCGTTTCCCCGGGAATAATGTATTTTTCCGCAATGTCTTTAATGTGTTTGACGACGGAAGCCTTAAAAAATCTTTCGGCCTCGAGCTTTTCCCGTTCGCTTTTCGCCTGTCTGAGCGCCTGGTAGCTTTCAAGCGGGAATTTGGAATCGACGACGATCGCGCCCGGCGGGTTGGGCAGGCGGAGAAGACAGTCGGCCCGTTTCTGATTGCCGAGCACCGTCTGAAAAGAATAGGCCGACGGCGGCAGAATCGAGCTGACCAGATCGTTCAGCTGAATTTCCCCGAAAGCGCCGCGCGCCTGTTTGTTGGCAAGAATTTCCTGCAGGGAAACCACCTGTTCGGAAAGCGAAGAGATTTTTTCCTGCGCGGCATCGATTTTGGCCAGCCGTTCGCGCAGGGCGCCGAGGGTTTCGTCGGTTTTGCCGGCAGACATCTGCAAACCTTCGCCCACTTTGCGGGTAATCAGCAGCAGCTTTTCGTCAATCATCTGCAAAACGGAAAGCTTTTGCTCGGCCAGCAGCCGCGCAAGCTTGTCCTGCTCCAGCGCATAATGTTCGGAAAACTGGGCCAGCCGGCCGGAAAGTTCCGACTGCGCGCGCAAAACCGCTTCGTTCGCGCTCCCGTTTCTGGTTTTCAGCAGCAAAACCGCGGCCAGCGCAAAAAGCAGAAGCACCACCGCCGCGGTCAGACCGATTTCTGCCGGAGATAAAGTCATTGCCGGATTTTATGCCTCGATGTTGAGGTTGCGTCCCATTTCGAGGAACTTTTCGTTGCGCTGCTTTTTCAGGTTGTCGCGAGAAAGCGGCAGCAGTTCCTGCAAATGTTTGTAAATGCAGTCGCCGACCTTTTCCACCGTTGCCACGGTGTCACGGTGGGCGCCGCCTTCCGGTTCGGGAATAATCTCGTCAATAACGTTCAAGGCTTTCAGATCCTGCGCCGTCAGCTTAAGCGCTTCCGCGGCGTCGCGGGCCTTGTCGCCCGAACGCCAGAGAATCGAGGCGCAGCCTTCCGGCGAAATGACCGAATAAATGGAGTTTTCCAGCATCAGCACGCGGTTGGCCGCGGCAATCGCGATCGCGCCGCCGGAACCGCCCATGCCGATCACTACCGAAATCAGCGGCACTTTGATCTGCAGGCATTTCTGAATGGAAGAGGCAATCGCTTCCGCCTGGCCGCGGGCTTCCGATTCAATGCCCGGATAGGCACCGTCGGTATCAACGAAGCAGATGACCGGCAGATTGAACTTGTCGGCCAGACTCATCAGCCGCTGGGCCTTGCGGTAACCTTCCGGTTTGGCCATGCCGAAATTGTATTTGACGCGGGTTTCGAGGTCGCGGCCCTTTTCCTGGCCGAGAACGACCACGGAAATGCCCTTGAAGCGGCCGATGCCGCCGATCATGGTGGCGTCGTCGGCAAACAGACGGTCGCCCGAAAGCGGTACGAAGTCCTCGATCAGCCCCTTGATGTAGTCAAGGCACTGCGGGCGTTCGGGATGGCGCGCGATCTGCACCCGCTGCCACGGCGTGAGGTTGGCGTAAGACTGCTTGATCTGCTTTTCGAGTTTAAGCTGCAGGCGGTTCAGCTCTTTGCCGATGTCGACATCGCTGTCCTTGGCCAGGGTGTTCAGCATCTTGATCTTTTCTTCGATTTCGTTGATCTTTTTTTCAAAATCCAAAACGGCGGGTTGGTTTTCACTCATAGCAGTTTTCTCTTTCCGATATTTTTACAACTGGTGCTTTGATAACACATTTTATCTTAAATTTCGACTATTATTTTAAAAAACTGTGAATAGCGGCGGCAACACCGGCGACGGCAAAATATTTGATTGAAATGTCGGACGAATGCAATTAGTATGGCAAAATAAATTTTGTTTGAACAAAGGAGAAAAACGCCGTGCTCACTTTCAGCTTTTTTACCGCCGTGTTTCTGACCATTTCGTGGCTTATGTATATCGGAACCTACATTTTTTCGCGTTTGGGCGGGGTTTCGCCGGCGGCTCTCGGCCTGACCGACCTTGCGGTTTATACGGCGCTGGCGGTGGTGCCGCTGTTTGTCATCTGGATGACCTGGAACGGCTTTTACCGTTTCCGTCACGAGAAAAACCTGCAAAAACAGTTCAAAAACATCGAAGCCCAGTTTAAACAGAATCAGGAATTTTTTGAAATTGTCGCGCGGATGCTCTGGCAGGGACAGCAAAACCGGCAGAATCATTTTGTCCTTGAGCGGACCGAACTGTTCGTCAGCGAACTGAACGGCCTTTTGGCGGACATGCTGCAGCGTTACAATTTCATCAGCGATTCCGAAGCGGCAAAGCTGTGGTCGACGGCCGAGAAAGGCAACAAATGGGGGTTTGCCAAGGCATTGATCAGCCTGCAAAACGGCAGTGTCGACTTTGAAAACCGCTTGTATCGCGCCGCCGTCAGGGAAAACCTGCTGCGCGGCACCGTCAACGAGTTTTGCGCCCGCTATGCCCGGCTGCTTGAGCTTTTGAAAATGCACGATCAGGAAAAGATATTCCTTCCCGTCATCGAAACCGGCGCGCTCGGCAAAGCGTTTGCCATTCTGGCGCCGCTGGCCGACCGCCTGCAGCAAAACCAGCCGGCGGCGCCGAAAACGGCGGACGAACCGGAACTGTTCGCCGACGCGGAGATGAGAATCGCTCCGGCGGCGGAACGGGCAGACGACGAAATCGCGGACAATGAGGAAGATCCTCTGGCCGAGCTGGAAGAACTGAGCCTGACGGAAATTTTCGGCGAAGAAATCAACGACGGGGAAGAGCGGCAGCCGGCCGCCGAACCGGACCATGCCGCCGCAGCCGGAAAAAATGAAGCGAACGGCGAAAGCACGGCAGGCAAAGAAGAAAAATCGAACGGGGAAGACTTCCTTGCCGCGGCGGAAACCGACACGGAAACCGCTCCGGAACCGGCATCCGTTCCGGCAGAAAAAACAGCAGCGGAAACGCCCGCCGCCGGCAAAGACGCCGCAACCGCCAAAATCGAAGACGAAATCAGCCGCATGTTTGCCGGCGCCGGCGTCCGCGGAGAAGACGAAGATGAAGACGACCGCAAAGCGGCCGACAAAGCCCCGTTCTTCCCCAAATTCAGCAACCTGTTCAAACGCAAGCCGGCAAAAGAGCAGCCGCGGCAGCCGGAAACCGAGATCGACCCGCTGACGCTGGCGCTCGAACGCAGTTTCGGCAAGCTGGCGGACGACGCGCCGAACACCGGTTCGCGGCTTTATAAAATGATGAACGAAAATGCGGAGGAAAACGCCGAAAAAGAAGACGCGGCAGGAAACAAGTTCGCTTTTGCCAGCACCAACGAAACCATCATGAAACTGCAGGAAGAGCTGGAAAAGCTGAAAAATTCCGACGACGGGGAAAAGGAAAACGGAAAAAGCGAAAATGGCGAAAAACAAAACGGTTAAGTTTTTTCTGCTGGTTGCCTTAGCGCTTTTTTCCGGCCGGGGACTGGCGGCGGAATCCGACAGCATCGCCCTTTACGGCAGCCCCAAATACGGCGGCGGCTGGCAGCATTTCGACTATGCCGATCCCGACGCCCGCAAAGGCGGAAGAGTGGTGCTGCCGGCCTATGGCACTTTTGACAATTTCAATCCTTTCATTTTCAAGGGAATCGCCGCCACGCAGGTCGCCGCCCTGACGATGGATTCGCTGGCGGTGGTTCCCGACGACGACATCACCACCGCCTATCCGCTGATTGCAAAAAAGTTTGAGCTGACTGACGAATACGTCGGCTTTATCCTTGACGAACGCGCCCGTTTTGCCGACGGATCGGAAATTACCGCCGACGATGTTATTTTCAGCTACCGCAGCCTGGTGGAAAAAGGCTCGCCGCTCTACAAAATCTATTATGCCGACGTGGAAAGGGCGGAAAAGCTGAACCCCCGCCACGTACGCTTTTATTTTAAGAAGGGCAGCAGCAACAAGGAACTGCCGCTGATTCTGTCGCAGATGCTGATTTATTCCGCCAAAGACTGGGAAGGCAAAGACTTTGCCAAGCCTTACCTGAAAGCGCCGCTCGGCAGCGGCCCTTACGTGCTGACGGACTTTCAGACCAACAAGTATCTCGTCTTCAGGCGCAACCCGGACTATTGGGCGAAAGACCTGCCGGCACGCAAAGGATTTTTCAACTTTGACGAAATCCGCTACGACTATTATCAGGACACGACGGTTACCCTGCAGGCGCTGTTTTCCGGCAACATTGACATCCGCGAGGAATACATTGCCAAAATCTGGGCAACCGGATACGACAACGACAAAATCAAAAACGGAGAAATCGTCAAGGAAGAAATTCCCCACAGCGAAACCGCGCGGCTGCAAAACTTCGCCTTCAATCTCCGCCGGCCGCAGTTTGCCGACCGCCGGGTCAGGGAAGCGGTCGGACTGGCCTTTAACTTTGAATGGGCAAAGAAAAACCTGTTCTACAACCAGTACGAACGCTTAAACAGTTACTTTACCAACAGCGGCATGGAAGCGACCGGACTGCCGCAGGGACGCGAACTGGAAATTCTTGAACAATACCGCGGCCGTCTGCCGGAAAGCGTTTTTACCGTTCCGCCGGCCAACCCCGTTTACACCGATTATCTGTCGGCCAGGGAAAACCTGCGGCAGGCGGTTGCGCTGCTGAAGGAAGCCGGGTACGACTTTGTCGACGGCAAAATGACCGATCTTAAAACCGGCCGGCCGCTGAGTTTTGAAATCCTGAGCAACTCGGCCAACGGCAGTTCGTTCACCCGGGTGATGCTGCCGTTTCTGAAAAATCTGGAAAAAATCGGCATCAAAGCCACTTTTCGCAACCTGGAAGTCAACGTTTTCAAAAACCGGCTTGACAATTTTGACTTCGACATCGCCATCATCACCTTCCCCATCAGCCGGCTGCCTGGCAACGAACAGAAAGAGTTCTGGGGCAGCGCCAGCGCCGGGGTCAGCGGCAGCTTCAACCTGATCGGCATCAAAAATCCGGTGGTCGACGAACTGCTCGACGGGATGGTTGCCGCCCAGAGCAAAGAGGATTATCAGGCTTATATCCGCGCGCTCGACCGGGTGCTGCTCAACGAACATTACATGATCATGCAATGGTACGCGCCGCACAAACAGGTCGCTTACCGCAACAAATTCGCCCATCCGGAGACAAGCCTGAAAGTCGGCTTTCAGCCCTATACCTGGTGGATAAAGGAAAACGAATAATGCGCAATTACATCATCAAACGGCTGCTCCTCATCCCGCTGACGCTTCTCGGCATTCTGCTGGTCAATTTCGCGATTATTCAGCTGGCGCCCGGCGGCCCGGTTGAACATACGCTGGCCAAATACCGGGGGATGAACGTCGACGCCACCGCGCAGATCACTTCCGGCGCCGAAATGCGGATGAGCGGCAGCGAAAGCGCTTACCGCGGCGCCGGAGGCGTGCCCGAAGAACTGGTGAAGGAACTGGAAAAGCAGTTCGGTTTTGACAAGCCGGTTCACGAACGTCTGTGGAAAATGATCAAAGACTATGTCCGTTTCGACTTCGGCCGCAGCTATTATCAGGACAAAAGCGTACTGGAACTGATTGCCGAAAGGATGCCGGTTTCTGTTTCGCTCGGCTTGTGGTCGACTCTCATCATTTATCTGATTGCCATCCCGCTCGGCATTAAAAAAGCGGTTAAAGACGGCTCGGAATTCGACACGTGGACGTCGTTTGCGGTGGTGCTCGGCTCGGCGGTGCCGGTTTTCCTGTTTGCCGTTTTTCTCATCGTCTTTTTTGCCGGCGGCACCTATTTTCAATGGTTTCCGCTGAGAGGACTGACTTCCGACAACTGGAACGAACTCAGTGCCGGCAGAAAAGTGCTTGACTATTTCCATCATATCGCCCTGCCGGTAACGGCCATGGTAATCGGCGGTTTTGCCAGCCTGACCATGCTGACCAAAAACTCTTTTCTCGAAGAACTGAACAAACCTTACGTGCTGACGGCCAGAGCCAAAGGGCTGAGCCAAAACCGGATTCTTTACGGCCATGTTTTCCGCAACGCCATGCTGATCGTGATTGCCGGTTTTCCCGCTCTGCTGATCAAAATGCTGTTTACCGGCTCGCTTTTGATTGAAGTCATCTTTTCCTTAAACGGAATCGGTCTGCTCGGTTACGAAGCGATCATGACCCGCGACTATCCGGTCGTTTTCGGCACATTATATATTTTTGCCCTGCTCGGTCTCATCTTAAAACTGATCAGCGACATCACCTATTCGCTGGTTGACCCGCGGATTAATTTTGAAAAGATATAAGTTTTTATCCTTTCGTATCCCAATTTGTCTTATTCGTTCATAATAGATTGATTTTTCGTTACAATTCATCCTTTTGTCTTGCAACAAAAAAAGGTACGTTAAAATGCGGCAGAAATCAAGACGAAAAATCAAGGGACAGCGGGGAAAAATAATATAACTATCTATCGTACAATATTTTACATCACCTGAACGAAATATATGGATAAAGGGGAAAGGTCATGAAAATATTGTATAAAACCATGGGATTGGGGCTTTTGTCCGCGTGCCTGTGCCTGTTGTGTGCGGCGCCGGCTTCGGCCAAAGTCTGTTTCGTCGGCGAAGAAAACTGTACCGGCGGCGGCAGTTTTGAGGATTATGAAAATCCGGATGCCGACGGCAGCCTGTGCAAACAGGAAGGCTATACGGAAAAAAGCCTGTGTCAGGCGGACATGACGAAATACATTGTCGCCTATTGCCCGTACAACAGCAATTACGTGATGTGCTGCGGACGGGAATACAGCTATGATGCCTGCGTTTATCCGCTGGTGGCGGACGGCAAGTGCGGCAACCGTTTCAAATGTCGCTGCGACTCGGACAAGTATCCGTACAAACAGCAGAGCGCGACGATCTGCCAAAATACGGTGACCGGTCAGAACTATGACAACAGTCTTGCCTCCGGGGCCTCGTGCGTTTACACCGGTTTTGCCAACGGACAGACGTCGATTAACGCCTATTTTACCGAATGTCTGTGCGACCGCGGCATTTATCCCAAGACCGAAGAAGAGTGCCTTAACAACGGTTCGACCACGACCGGCAATTCGTGTACGGACAGTAACGGCAACACTTATTATGCGGCCTGTATTTGCGGTGACAAGTTCAAGGTGATCTCCAGTGATTGTAAATACGGGACGTACATAAAAGATCCACTGTGTACGCAGGGTGACGTAGTCAAAGCGCCGAAATGCTGCGACTGCAACATCAATACCTATCCGTATGAAGACATGAACAACGAAGAGGTGGAAACATACGCCAGCTGCGAAAGTCTGGAGGGCTGCACCCGCGGTTCGCGTTACAAGGCAACCTCGTGCAAACTGGGGTATAAAATCGACGGCGGCAAATGCGTGCCAAAGGAATGTGACGAGATCCTTACGGATTATATTAAAGACAAAGGAATCAAGGATTATGTACTTTATGAAACCGGTAAAACTCCGTCCGCAACGAATGTAATCATTGCCAAAGATACCGGTTACGGTGCCGAGTGGAAAAATTTCTATAACAAGAAAGTTATTTCTGCCATGGTTTATGCCAACGCGATTTATGGCAGCGACACTTTGACCAAGCTGGTTAAGCAGCAGTGCACGGAAACACCGGAGGTTTATATCAGCGGCGATATGACTTCTACGTCTCCTCTTGATTTTAAGTCTGTTTTTCTGAGAACTTCCAGCAGCTGGTGGAATAAGGGTGGTTTTACTTGTACCAACTGCGGCGTTGAGTCGTTCCATTTATACAACCAAAGCAAAGCGGAACTGAAATATGATGCAAACCTGCCTAATGCCAACAATATGTACGCCAAATATACCGGCGGAGACATTACCGCTGAATATCGGGCCAAAGGTTACAATCACGAATTCGGCAGTTTGGGATTTGTTGTTACCAATCCGGGTAATTTTATCTTTATGATCGAAGGCAAAAGCAGTTCGGACAGAGTTACACTGACGGGAGAAAAGTTTTCTGTCAAAGGGTTGGCGGCAATTAAATATGCGAATATAAAAGTCAGTCCGGTCTGTGTCGGCACAACTTGCGGTTACAGTGATACTTCTTCCGGTGTATATTTCAACAATGGTGATGTATACAGAACCAGCAGTACCTTGTCATTGTATGATACGACTTATTGGTTGTATGAAAACGGCTTAGCCAGGAGTCTGCATATGGCGACGTCTTCTTTTGTCGGAAACGAACGAGGAAACGGATCGATTATCGTTTTCAGTGACGTAAGTTATAATACGGTTTCCTTTGCACAGCTATGGTCGTACTGCTCGGATCGTCCGCAGGGAAATTATCCGTATATAACCTCATCGGGAACAATCAGTTCCAGAACGTTGAATTGCTTTTATTACGGAGCTTCTGTTCGGGATGGCGAAAAACACTCCAAGCCGGATGATGCCCGTTGCAAAATAGACGGTAATAATAACCAATACGGTTATTCCCGGGCCAGTAATCCGGGTTGTAAGTGGAGAAATGGTGACAGTTCCGACCGTACCCCTTATTTCCAGTTTAACGGCGATCGCGGCTGGTCTCGCAACTAACCCCGCCCGCACCGGAGATGCAATATGATCCGGCGGCACAATCCCCTTTAGGGCGGGGCCCTCTGATACGGGGCGGGGAGGAAGGTTTGA